>Ga0307488_10002856_pt1 | contig 14530 bp, 8 predicted proteins | sample SB02metaG_FD_202248 | JGI IMG/M metagenome (GOLD analysis project Ga0307488, IMG submission 202248) | Sea-ice brine microbial communities from Beaufort Sea near Barrow, Alaska, United States - SB 0.2 | ecosystem: Environmental > Aquatic > Marine > Coastal | place: USA: Alaska | collected 2017-05-06 | reverse complement strand
TGCGCGCCGCTCTCTTTACATTATTTCACTATTATATATACGCTGATATATAGTCATCGTCAGCTCATTTCTGACAAAAAAGAGATTTTTAAGCGACATATTTTAGGCTTGCGAGCTTACCTCGTGTCATGCGCCACATGTTTTCACCCATTTTTTGATGATTGACACACTCCCAGTGCCACGCCTCTGCGTTCATTTAACACTAACCGAAGTGTTTCTTAATGAGTGGCGTTTGGTGCTAAAAAATGCTTCGTCACACAACCGCCTGCCCATTATGAGCCAGAAACTGTCTCTTTCTTGGATATCTTGTTGGGGCCACGGCTGTCAGGAGTGTCGCCCACATATCGTAAAGTATTAAAGCCGAAAAACATTTCGTGCTTGGTTTGCAGACCGAAAACAACCGGCACTTCAGGGTTTGGGTTGAACGGGTTTTGCGCAGAGTTATCCATCGCACCATGCGCTACTAGTCGAGTGCCAGCCGGCAGCAGCAGGGGCTCCTCCAAATGATAACTGAACTGCCAGTTAAAATTGTACTTAGGCACTGACAATAGCAGCTCCGAAGTGCCGTCAGGATATTCGGCACTGTAACTCATGTACCTGCCGCGAAAATGCATATGCGGCGTCATACCGTAAAGATACGCATCACGTTCGATGAGCATTTCACCTTCAAGTTTGTGCTCCTTAGCATGGGGCGGTACCATAAACCTACGTTGCCCGGCCACCCCACCAGACATCACATACTGTGGTGGCTTGTCATGCAGGTAAATACCCACCGTTGTTGCGTCAACGGTCTCTTTACCCGATGTGGTGTAGTGCATTTGCAGTAACAGGTTTGAGCCTTTGGGTATCAGGCGGCCGCTCTCGTCGCGAAAAACATCAGCCTGACGGCCCGGTGCGAAACCACCGATGCTGTCGTCACGGCCATCACCCTCATCGCGGCCACCCGCTGATTTATCGGCAGGGCTCTGGAGATAGGCGATGACGTGATGCAGTACTTTACGGTCACCCGGTGCGAATTCGATAGCCTCGATCCAGACATCTTCATCAAGATTCAACTCTACCGGAATGTAGCGATAGTCGACAAGCCCCGTTGCCGGAATAGACTGCGCCGGAACGTTATAGATCAGGTCTGGCTCGCCAAGCGCGAACAGAGAATCACTGAAGCTGAGTTCGGGTAAAGGATCCTTTTCGCCTTCGCCCATAAGTGCGCCAGCATCAATCCAGTACACCAGCATTTGCAGCTCTTGTGGAGTGATTTCAACGACGTCCTTAATGGATTTTCCCACATGCGTATCGATTTGTCCTGGTGGCATGCGGCGAGTCATTAAGACCTCTTTCATCATGCGCGACCAACCTTGCACCATCTTATGATCATTCATCGACCACGGGCCGATGCCGCCGTCATGGTGGCAGGACACACAGTTTTCCATCAGTATGGGCGCGATATCATCCGCGTAGGAAATAGTGGTGTTCTGGTACTTGTCGCGCGCAGGGAAGTTGATCAAACAGCCCGGAGCTTCCGGTGTACCCTGCGCCACTGCAGTGCCAGACAATACCGCAGTCAGCGCATCGCGCAGATAGTGGTTTTGCGCTTCGGGCTTTTGCGCCTCATAGCCGAGGCGATCATCAATGGGGCCACGATACAACACCTGCAATGTCTTCGGATCAATCACAAACACCTCTGAGGTACGATCCACCCCGAGGGATTCTGCCACCAACTGAGATTCATCGATAAGGATGGAAAAATCATAGTTAAACTCAGCAGCCTCATCAGCGATACTGTCGCGGTCGTCCTGTAGTTGTGGATTGAGCATGAAAAATTCCACACCCTGACCGGCGAAATCGTCGCGGATAGTCTCTAGGGTAAGCGCCCCGTTGCGCGCGATAGGGCAACCATTGCCCTGTACGAAAATCACTACTGCCTTTTGGTCGTCGTACCAGCTCAGTTGATGAAACTTGCCTTGGTGATCGAGCAGCGCGAAATCGCCGATTTTGGTGGGCTGCACGGCGCCATAGAGTGTGGCGGAGAGGCTGGTAGCGAGCCCAAGCAGTAGCAGACAGTAAAACTTCATCGGTATCTCCTGGTGCCCCTCACCTGCGCAGCGCAGCGGGGCGAATTAGTAAAGTCATCATGCTTAACCTGCTATAAAACCACAAATTAAATTGCTGAGCAAAGTCGAGTTTTGGGCGAGTTGAGGACCAAATTCACTACCGATCGCTCGGATGGAACCCTACTGCCCTCGGCCTTATGCATAGTCCATTGTCTAGGCCTCGGCTCGGTGCGCTCTGGCAGCCGAAGCATGAGCTTATTGTGAGCGGTTGGCATGTAAATCTCGCAGGTTAATCTGACCTAGAATATGGTATAAACACGCTCTCAGATCTATTGGCGACTCCATGGCACGTTTGATCAATTTCCTCCTGTCGCAGCGTTACATGCTCGCGGTCCTCGCTATCCTGCTGGGTGGCGCCATTTCGCTGGGCGCGCTGAAAACGACAATTGATAGCAGTGATGATTCTATTCTCAGTGAAGATGATCCCTATCGATTGGAAGTCGCCCAGGTCAACAAGGACTTCCCGCCTAGCACATCCGTTCTCTTTGCTTTCATGTCTCCCGAGGGCGATGTGTTCAATAGGGACATGCTGCAGGCGATGCAGGATCTCACCGACCGCTATACCGATGTGGAATCAGCCGTTTCGGTGGCATCTCTTATCAATCACCGCCTCAATGCCGTGGATGCCGATATTCACCGCCGCGACTACCTGCTGCCAGAACTCGATGAACTCACGGCGCAGGATCTGGTAAAAATTCGCGAGATTGCCCTCAAAGACGAGGACCTGACGCAAAGTATGCTGTCGCCCGAGGGTGATATGGCTTTGGCTGTGATCAAGTTTCAGGCCACCTCCGAGGAGCAAGAAACACAGCTGCAGATTGCGAAAACGGTCGTCGACCTACGAGATTCACTCCGCGAGCAGTATCCTGATCAGAACATTTATGTCCTCGGCCGCATTCTCTTTGAGTACGATAACTACAACGCTCAAGTCAAAGATTCAAAGTATCTCTTCCCGATCGTCATGCTCACCGTCCTCGGCTTGATGTACTTCTGCCTTGGCTCTCTGTCGTTTGCGCTGGCGATCGCAGCCGTATCTGTGATGTCAGTTGGCTTGACCGTCGGCGCCGTCGGCTGGGCGCAGGTGCCTTTTAACCAGATATCCAACATGGGTCCACTGGTCGTGTTTATGATTGCCATGGCCGATTCCATTCACCTTGTGTCGGTGTATTTACAGGGCTTGCACAAATCACTCAGTAAGTTCGAAGCCCTACGTGAGAGCCTGCGTGTCAATATACAACCCGTGACACTGGCGACAGTGACGACGGCGATAGGATTTCTTAGCCTCAACTACTGTGCATCGCCCGGCATCTACGGGTTTGGCAATGTTGTCGCCATCGGTGTCGTATGGGCTTTCCTTGTGACGTTTACCTTATTGCCCGCGCTTATCCTATTGCTACCCGTCAAAAAAGTGCCTAAGCCTCTAGGCGTAAAGGGCTTTATTAACTTTGTCGCGAACGTGGTGGCGAACCATGGCACACCGCTTTTCTGGGGCAGCCTGACGCTAATCGCGGTTACGTTTGCGATGCTGCCACTCAATAAGGTGGATTTTGACCGCTTCAGCTTTATCGATAAAGATTCGGATTTCCACACGGTCATATCAGCGCTCGCTGAAAAAATCGGTAATGACCAAAGCCTAGTCTACAGCATCGATAGCGGCAAGTACTACGGCATTACCGAGCCTGAATTCCTGCGTAAAATTGAAGAGTTTAGTCTTTGGCTCGAAGAACAGCCGCAAACCAGTTTTGTTACCAGCTACACCGGCTTCCTTAAAAACCGCAACATGGCCGAGAACGATAATGACCCCGCTTGGGAAGTTTTGCCGGAAGACAATTTGCAGATCATCGATTACTTGGTAGGCTATCAGCTTGTGCAGGAAATCGAGCCGCAGCTGGAACCCATTTTTAATGCCGACTACTCTGCCATCCGGCTGGTAGTCGGTACCTCAAATCTTTCCAATGTACAGCTGCTCGACTTCAGTGAACAGATTGAGGACTGGATTACCCTGAATATGGATCCGGCGTATGACGTTCTGCACGGCGACAACAGCATTTTGTATGCGCGTTTGAATAAAACGATTTCACTGCAACTGATGGAAGGCTTCACCGTCAGCTTTCTGTTGATCACAGCGACATTACTGGTTGGCCTAAAAAGTGTGCGCTACGGCTTACTCAGCATCATACCCAACCTGTTTCCTGCAACCATTGTGTTTGGTATCTGGGGCTTGCTCGTTGGAGAATTAAGTCCCTACATTCTCATGCTGTTTTCAATCAGTATTGGCCTAGTGGTGGACGATTCTGTCCACGTTTTGAGTAAATATATTGTCGCCCGACGCGAGGGCAATTCGCCCGAAGCGGCCGTTCAGTACTCGCTTGACAGGGCGGGATCGGCAATCACTATCACTACGTTATCACTGGCAATTGGCACCTTCATTCTGGTCCTATCGAACACCTTCTATTATCAAAATGTTGCGCTGTTACTCACCCCGATTATTATTACTGCACTGCTGCTGGACCTGCTTTTCCTACCACCACTGTTGGTGCGCTTCGATAATTGGCTGGAGCGCCGCAAACCTTCCACTGTCTGACAGGAAGGAATTGGACTGCCGTATAGGGTGACGCTGACAAACCCATCAAAGCCGATGCAACCCTAGCGGTCGATCTTGACAACGCCTTTGGGTGGTTTCAGTCACGCCATTGACTCACTGCCTGCCTCTTGGGTCTGATGGCCGCTTATCGCCACTGCTCAGCTCGCTCCCAAATACGAATATACGCCTCCGCAGTTTTAAACAGTGAAGTGATACTCTCTTCACTTGCGCCGCTGCGCCTCGCCTCTTCAATCAGGTCAGGGTATAAGCCAATATTTGCTAAACCAAATTGGTTAAAGTCGAATACCTGTTCACCGGTTTGCAATTTCTCAAAAACAATGTCACCAGCGAAAGAGGTAAAAGGGTACGTCAATGGATCCTCTTGTTCTTGTAAGCATCTTGAAAGCTCACCAAAGCGTGGCCTATTGTAGGAAGCGAAGCCATTGAAATCGTAACTTAAACCTTTTCTGGGTAAACCTGTTTCTGAGTCAACTTGTTCATTAATACTGTTAAAACTAGCGAGCAAACCTGAGCCCCCCTCCTCGTCTCTGCATGCGCTTTCAAGGCCTCTAGACGCTAGCCCATTGATGAGATTAACAGCGGTCTGATCACCACCGTGGGTATGCACCGCGGGGTAGTTGTTGTCAACTAATACAGGAATAATATCGTTCAGGGATGCTTTAGGTGTATGTCCTAAATCAATAATCATGCCGAGTGACATCATCTCTTCAATCAGGCTCATGCCAAGTGGCGTAAATCCAGTTCTTTGGCAATGTGATGCTGCGTGTGGATAAACTGGTAGTGCTCGTTTAGCCGGATCTTTGCTGTCAGAAAGGAGCCCGTTAAGTATCTTTATCCCCGGAATATCTACAAGTTTAGAGAATATACTTGTTTGCTCTCCTTCTCCGTGAGCTTTCATCCAATATTTTCCGGGCACCTCTTCGCAAGAAACGTAATCGCGCCATAGACCCGTGTTAAGGTAGTCACCTAATTCCAAGATTCCTGCATTGCCGTCACCGCTTGAAAATGCGTTTACAAATTTGTGTGAAGGGAAGAGTGCTCTTACACCTTTGTCGTAATAGTGGTTCAAGCGTTCACGCACCAACTCATCATCACACGCTTGAAAATCCTCTCTTTTATCAACAAAACAATTGAAAGGATTTTCAATTTCTATACCCACGATTACGGCCAACTTACCCGCCTCCACAACTTGTCGTGCTTCTTGGGGGGAATACACAATTCGAAACCAGCCTCTACCTGGACCACCCGATTGTGCGTCTACATAATCCTGCAACTCTTTTATTTTTATCAGCTGATGGTCAACATGCACCATCTCATTACAGCTTTTTGACTCACTATCTCCGGGCAATAATTTTTTATAGGCCTCGCAAACGACCTCTGTCGACTCCATGTACTCAACCATGACTCGCATACCGCCTAGGTAAGCACGCTCTATCCATTTGTAGTATAAGCTCTGGTGAGTTGGCGCTTCGTGAACGTTCCATTCGCTAAGCTTGGGGTATCCATCGGTAAGGTGATCTGGTTCACCCTTTATCAAATGATCGTACAAGTGGGTGCCAAAAGAATCTGGAGCCACATTTCCAGAACCCGATTTATAGGTAACGCTCATTAAATCCTTGGAGCCGTTTTCCCCGTGGTGTTTTTCGCAATCCGCTAAGGCGTGTTCAATGCCAAGCTTATGGAAACTAGCACCATGGAAAATTTTCCCGCCAAAGCCATGATTTGCGCCGCTATGTTCATGCGCATCAGCAAAGCCCCAAAGCATACCGTTGTCATGTTGAGTTTTCGTGACGGCCCCTACTGCACCTAACTCAGACTCAGGAAAACGGGCACAGCCGCTTGTTGGCTTGAAATTAATGGATACTGCAAAACTAACGTTTTTATTCAACCCCTCTTTTGCTAGCCATGTATTCTCTTTTATATTTTTTAAATGGAATCCATTAGTATTTTTGTCCGCTTGTAGCTCCCATTCTGCCAGCGTTATTAGATAGTTTTTTTCTGGAATGTTCAGGGTCATTTCTGATTCGAGATTGCTAACAAAATTCAAGTGCTCGCCTTCAGCGATCAGGTACTGTTTGTTTTGATTAAAAAGCAAGTAAACACCGAGGGCAGCAGGACGCATGTAGAACTTAACCGCAGAATTCTCATTTTCAGAAAAGGCATAGCCGTTATCTTCCTTAGAAAGATAACTGACACTCTCGGACAAATTAATCAGGTAGCACTGGTTAGCAAACTGATAGATGTTTCCCTTCTCTTCGATACTCGTTTTAGCAGGTTCAGCACTGACAGATTGATAAAATAGCAGCATCACTGCACTGACCACTGTCGCTGAACAATTCACATTCATGAGTATTATTGTCCTTTGTTATTTTTCGCCTTAAAAAGTTAGACGTCGTTATTTTTATGACTACGTTAATTTTCTTGCAAAAAGCATAGCCATCTCTCAGTTATCAGCCATTTTTATCGGACATTGAATAGGCGTGATTTAGCCGCTAGCGTCTTCACCAATGGAAGCACAAGTACTGCCTACTCATCTACAGCCACCAGCGGAATATACGCGTTAGGAAAGTGTTGTTTAACCCAGGGGCTACTCTCGTGATACGGGTAGCAGGCGTTAAGCATACTTGATTGTATATTACGCTCTTCAGGCGGAGGGATATCCAGCGGCTCGCCAAGCTTAGCTGACCAGCTGGCCTGCATAGCAACCGTCGCCATCTGCGCCAGCATTTCAATGATGTGGGTACAACCGCGGCCTGGAGACATAGCCGCTTTGACCTTCTTATTCCATCCTGGCCCGACCTGCAGACCCAGCAATCGCGCGAAATTGGGTTCGGCACCGGGACAAAGATCATGGGCACCCTGATCCATGCAGGCCTCAACGTCTACCACAGCGAAAGTGTCGTCTAGACTGATCCGCAGCGACAGGTCATGTACCGGCTCCCCTGCTGCCCGAAAGCTATCCATCATCTGGTGAGCAAACGGTTTCACGTCAGTGAGGTGGCCCTCAACATCCAGTAAACCGTCATCGCGTCGAAACGCCTTCATAGTGATTGTCCGGGTGTGTACATGCTCTCTATTGTCTAAAACGGGCAGGGGCACGGCCAGCTCTCCTCTTCGATATACGCTCAATGTCGACCGGCTAGGTTACACGGATTAATAAAAATTGCAGGCGCTGAAGTCAATTCAAGTAAGGCCGTATGACCCCGCTCTGCGCATGGGTAACCATTATAGGTTCTAATTGCCACAAGCGGCGCTTTCGGCCACTGCAAATGCTAAAACAGCAACATCTTACGGGACTCTCTCTACCAGTTTTGTCAATTTGTCACGTTTCAACCTGAAGCGATAGGGAGATATCATTGTTGTTGGTATATTTGGGTCGCATATGCTCACCCATAAACAGGACTCTAGTCATGCACAATAATGCGAAACTACTTTTCCCTTTAAGCCTAATTTCCGCCGCGATCCTGAACGTGGCGCCGGCGATTGCCCAAGAGAACATCATGCTAGAGGAGGTCGTGGTCACTGCTCAGCGCAGAGAACAAAGCCTCCAAGACGTCCCTGTGAGTGTGACGGCCTTTTCAGGGGCCACCCTGGAGCGACGCAATATCAAAAATGCTGTCGAATACCTAGCGATCACCCCCGGTGTCAGCTTCACGGAAGACGGTCAGACAGGTAGTCGTGGCATGGGGATCTCTATTCGCGGCGTCACCAGCCTAGTGACGGGTGAAAACGCTTTCGTTAACTCCATCGGCGTTTACTTGGACGAATTTAGTGTGGCCTCGGTACCGAACAATGTGACCAACCCTAACCTGTCGGACATGGACAGAGTCGAGGTACTGCGTGGTCCTCAGGGTACCTTCTTCGGTCGCAATGCGGTAGGCGGGGCGCTTAACCTGACAACCAAAAAGCCCACAGATGAGTTCGAAGCTGAGGTTATTCTGGGCGCAGAAACGTATAAAGACGGTGGCGATCAGGGCAGCATAACCGCCGTGCTGAACGTTCCGCTTTCAGATGACTTTAGAATGCGCGGCGTTGTGTATTATGCCGACAGCGAAGGCTATGTGACGAATAACTGTGCATCCGGTGCCAGTGCGGCATCCTGCCCCGCCGCAGTGGAAAACGACTTTACACCCAACGGCGCGGACGGCAGTGATCAGACCTCGCTAAACGGCAGACTGCATCTTGACTGGCGCGTATCCGAAGACACCAACGTGCTGGGATCAGTTTATTACTCAAAAGATGACCAAGACACCGATGAAAACGTACCTTCCGGTGTGCTGGACCTTGATTCTATCGATAGCTTCGAACTGACAGAAGCGCTCGATCCAAACACGGGGTTTTGGTATCAGGGAAATTATTCTGAATTGAGCCACGATCTCCGGGAACGTACTAAGAACGAATCTACCGTGGGGATTCTGAATATTACCCACAATTTAAATGATAATATCGTCCTTAAGTCCATCACCGGCATCATCGATGCATCGCTTGACCGTAACTTCGACAATGATCTTGCAGGTGGAGTCGATACACTGCGCCGTCAGAATTCTTACGAGGGCACCTCGTGGAGCACGGAATTCCGTGTGCAGATAACCGAGGAAAGCTACGATTTTGTCGGCGGATTCCTGTATGCCAGTGATGAACAAAAGCAAGACAACCTCGTGGGCATATCCACTCAGCCGACGGCAACCTTGGATGGCGTTGGTTGGCTGCCACCCTTCCCGGAGGGCCTAGGCCTCGCTCTAAATACCAAGAAATGGGAACTTGAGAGTATTGCGATATTTGCCGACTATACATGGCATGCCACCGACAGGTTAGATCTTGTGTTGGGCGCCCGCTATACCGACGATGAAGTCACAAACAACCTTCAGAACAACCCCTATAACCCAACCTGCTGTTTTCCAGGGTCCCCTGGTTATCCTGCGCCCGGATTTGAGTTCTTCCAAAGTTTTGTCAACACCCCTGCTCCGCCCGCTGACGGCAAAAAAAGCTTTGATAATATTTCTCCGCGTTTCGTAGCGCTCTACCAGGCTACTGACGACATTAACGTGTATGGCACCATCTCACAGGGCTATAAAGCAGGTGGCATCACGCTGGGCAACGACTCCAATGTAGACGGCAGTCCGGCTATCGTGCTTCCTTTCGATGAAGAGACGCTGTGGAACTATGAATTGGGTCTCAAAAGCGAACTGTGGGACAACCGCGTACGCTTAAACGCGTCACTGTATTATATGGAATGGTCAGATCTGCAGATGGAATCCTTCCGGTTCCTGACACCCGGCGATCTCTCGTCCAATTTCGAGCAGACCATCAATATCGAAGATGCTAATGCCTGGGGCAGTGAAGTCGAGCTAGTGGCTGCACTCACTGAAAATATCACCTTCACCTCGGCTATCGGCTATATCAACACTGAAATTACCAGTGACACCGTCGCTGAAATTACGGGCGGCTTCAATGTTGAACTCGAAGGGCTCGAACTGGCAAAGGCACCCAAATGGACCTACAACGCCAGCCTAGAATATCGCCTCCCCATTGGCAATAATGAGGCTTGGGTACAACTAGACTTCATTCACAGGGACGGCCAATACGGTGATATCGAAGCACTCACCTATCAACAAACTGACGGGCCATCACCGAACTTAGGCATAGCGCGGAATTCCATCGCTCAGTTTGGAGACTATCCTTTCAAGACTCCAGACTATGATGTGTGGAACCTACGCGCCGGCTATGACATGGAGAACTGGAGTTTTAGCGCCTATGTACAGAACCTCGCTGAAGAAGACTACTATACTGGCACCGGAGAGAACTTTGGCGTTAGTGGGATGCGCCTGCGGCCCACACCACGCATCATAGGAGGCAATATTAAGTACACCTTTTAAACCTTACGCTAACCTGAAAGTCTAGTAAACTCGGCAATGCCGAGTTTACTATTTCCCTATATTGCAGACGCCGGCTAACGTAATGGCCTTTTTACTAAGAGACTATTGTTAAACCTGTTCTGTCTAAGCGGGCTCTGGTGATTCTGAAAACCTAACCCTCCAAAGACCTCACTCAACAGGCATTTTTATGCCACTGCATCGGCTTCGTTACGCGACCTCTCGCTCTGCACCTGCAGTCTTCACTTCAGGATCAAACGTAATATCCATGCGTTTAATGCCATTCACCAAAGCAGAACGCGTATACGTTATCGCGCCTGCTAACTTGGGGTTACGAAGCCGCGGGATAATTTCCTGCATAATAATTAGCAGCTCTAAACGGGCCAGATGAGATCCCAGACAGAAGTGTTGTCCCACGCCAAATGCGCGGTGCTCCTTATAGAGGTCGGGCATGCGCTCCGCACGTCTCACATCAAACTCCATTGCATCATCACCGAACACCGTCTCGTCGTGGTTGACCGTATGATAGTGCATAATCACCTTATCACCGGCTTTGATTTCATGACCCGCTACCTCAATATCTTCTAACGCAGTGCGTCGCATAAGGATAAATGCCGTGTTGTAGCGTAGCATCTCCTCACAAGCACCCGGAATTTTGTCAGGATTATCAACTAAATATTGCAGCTGATCTGGATGCTGCATCAACATCCGCATGCCATGACTGGTTATAGTCCGGGTAGATTCATTTCCGGCTGCGATCAACATTAAAAAGAACCAGACAAATTCATCCTCCGTCAGTCCTTTATCTCCTCCTTTGTCCGTTAGCAGTGCACCGATAATATCGTCCTTGGGGTTTTCTTGATGTTGCGCAGCAAGTTTCATCGCGTATTCTATGATGTGTAAGGATGCCACCTGCGCTTCTTCTTCCCCCACTGACATGTCTGGGTCTTCACTGAACATCATCGTATTCGTCCACTGAAAGAAATCCTTTCTGTCTTCAGGTGGGATCCCACACAGCTCGAGAATAGCCAGCAATGGCAGTTCGGCCGCGACTTCTTCCACAAACTCACACTCTCCACGGCTAGCGACCTCATCGATAATACGCTTGGCGTGTGCTCGAAAGCTGCCCTCATATGAATCGACCGCAGACGGGCTAAAGGAGGTGCGTACTTTACGGCGATTCTTCAGATGGCGCGGAGGGTCCATATTGATTGTCATGTTGCGATGAATAGTCGCCATTTCCTCTTCAGTCCATTCTTCTACAAGAACACTTCGGGCCTCACTGGAAAATATCTTGGGATTTTTCGAAATATAGTCGATTTCGTCGCGGCCAGTAATAAGCCAATAGGGCACTCCCCTGATATCGTCTTCCATATAGTGCACTGGACCATCATCCCGAATCCGCTTCAGTTCTTCATAGGGCATTCCATTGGCATAGGTTTCGGGGTCAATTAGATTAGCGAAGGGGCAAGTACTCATCATTTTCTCCACATTCATTTAGGTGTAATGCGCTACAAATAGCAATTCCTACTGTCTAGTGTAGTCCCTACTTAAAAAATTCGATAGTCGGCACTTTAAACTGGTGTTGGTTCTCAATGCTACGCCGTTCATCAGCAAGCTGAAGATTTCGTGGCCAACATAATCGCAGCTAAAAACGGACATCAGCCACCTCAATTTTCCGGCAAAAAAAGCCCGCTCTGCGGAGCGGGCTTTTTCAAAACGTCCTAACAACCCGGCGGCAGTTCCTCACAGGCGTCACCCCTGCCATTTCCATTACTGTCTGACTGATCAGCGTTAGCTACAAGCGGACAATTGTCAATAAAGTCTCCCACACCATCCGCGTCGTTATCCGTGAGGTAGGCAGCATTATAGTCTGGATCGTGGCCAGCCATGATTGATTGGGCAATGGGTTTGAGGTCAATACTGTATGTTGGTCCATACGAATAGTTTGTGAGGTCAACACCGTAGATAGCACGCAACCATACTAAGATCCCCTGATCTATTAAGATGGTTCCAGGGTGTCCGAGGTTGTCTGTAAATATTGATGTCGCCTTTGCTCCCTGCATCGCGTTTAGCTCAGGCAGTTCACCAGCGGTGTAGTGCCCTCGCAGTTCAACCGCAGATTGTCCGTAGGGAATGCAGAAGATGTCAGTGTTGGGGAATAGGATTCTGAGTTCATCAATAAATGCATGCCAAGTGGGTTTGTACGCTTCCCATATTGCGGAATATAATTCATCTGCATAGTTCGATGGTTGTGGTATCCAAGGCAAAGCGATAAAGAAGCGTGTAGAAGGATTCTGTTCTAATGCATAGGTGATCCAATTCACATATCCAGCAGTCCCGGGGTAGTCAGGGTGGTAAGTCATGCCGAACAGTTCAACATTTCCAGTATCAAGGACATTGGTGATAGTGAGTTTCTTGAAAGCATTATTCCAAAGAGCTTCAGGTGTCCCTGAGCTACCACCAGAGAACACAACAACCTGAGAGTGCCCTGAGATGCCAGCAGCAGGTGCGTAGTCAGTCATTAAGTTGGCATACGGCCGAAAGAAACTATGCCCGATAAACAGCGAGGTAAAGCCCCCGAAAGGCTCTTGGGCCTCTGCCTTAGAGGCATAGACGGTAAGGTTAAGACCGGTAACTACTATGGCCATCAACACTCTGAAACACTGAGTCCCAAAGATACCCATACGCAAAAACCTAGTCAGCAACTAATTTAGCAGGAGTGGGCGCAGTGTGTGCTGGTAAGCATAGGCGTTGGCCCAAGAGTGCGGAGGAGTTCGTCCTCGCCGGCACAAAAAATCTTGAATAGAGACCATCACGGCACTCAACACACCCAATATATCACACCCGCAAGTCATATAGATACTGACATGCGGACATGCGGACATGCAGGAAGCAACGCACAATGAGGATCTAGTCTAAAGGCGACAGGGAGAGTCTCAATCGGTATTATTACTTATTGAGACCGGCTTCACTGTAGGTGCTAAAAGTTGGGCTCTACTGCCACCACATAGGCACCTAAATATATAAACAGACAACCAATAAAAATATCCCCAAGCGTTGGCCCCGTGTGACAAGCCGGATACAATGAAGCGTACGCTGTGCGGCGTGATGTGTGATTTCTTATACCACTTTCTACCCGCTCCAGTGTCAAAATCTAACAACAGGCCGCAGCCATGCCAGACACACTGTTATTCGCCAGTACTGCAGTAGTAAAACCTGAGTGGATCGACTACAACGGTCACATGAATATGGGCTATTACCTGGTGGCATTCGACCACATTGCCACCGACTCCTATTTTGACTTTCTCGATATCGGTGTTGCACACCTGCAAACCAGCAACCACTCAACATTTACCCTTGGCTCCAATATCGATTTTATCCACGAGGTCGTCGCCGATGACGCGCTGCGCTTCACCACTCAACTGGTGGATTATGACACCAAGCGGTTGCACTATTTCCACACTATGTACCATGCTGATGAAGGCTATATTGCCGCTACGAACGAGTGTCTAACAATGTATATAGACATGGAGACACGACGCGGTACAGGTTTTACCGAAGAGCAACTGCAGCGTTTTCAAGAGCAACTTGACCTAGGCAAACATCTCGGCGTGCCCGCTGGCTTCGGCCGCAATCTAGGTATTCGCCGCTAACCGATTTACCGGAGATTGCAATGAATCGTAGACTAGAGAATAAAGTAGCACTGGTAACGGGCGCTGGCAGTGGCCTTGGGGCCGCCACGGCCGCCCGATTTGCTGAAGAAGGCGCTCACGTCTTTCTCACCGACATCAACCTCGACAGCGTCGCAAGCATCGCCACAGCTATTACTGACGCAGGAGGTAAGGCCACCGCCCGGCGTCAGGATGTTACCGATGAAGCTGACTGGGATGTCTTAATGCAGGAGATTATTACCGCCGAGAGGCACCTCGATATCCTCG
>Ga0307488_10002855_pt1 | contig 14531 bp, 10 predicted proteins | sample SB02metaG_FD_202248 | JGI IMG/M metagenome (GOLD analysis project Ga0307488, IMG submission 202248) | Sea-ice brine microbial communities from Beaufort Sea near Barrow, Alaska, United States - SB 0.2 | ecosystem: Environmental > Aquatic > Marine > Coastal | place: USA: Alaska | collected... | reverse complement strand
GTTGAATATGGGAGAAATATCTCTGTTAGAAATTTCTAAAGTTGGTAAAGAAAAATTCCAAAAATAAAAAGCTAAAAATAAAACTACTATTATAAAAAACATCTTCCAAGATTTATCTGTAAACGGAGTCATTGAAAATTTTCTTTTTACAAAAAATAGTTTTACAGAATTAAAAATTAAAATTATAATTAAAGTAGCCAACGCCAAGCCATTTGTACCCATTTCCAACTCATAATAAAAGAGTCTATTTAAAAAGTAAACAGCTATCGCAGAACCAACACCAATAGGTAAAGTAATTCTGTAAAACTTAGAATTGGTTATAATTGCGCCATTATTTCCTAGAAACATTGTGTACAACTTTGCTAATGAAATCATTAAGACCACTAGTTCACCGCCTGCATAGCCCTTTTCTGGCATTAATTTAAACAATTCGTGTACTCCACAATTTACAAGTAAAAAGAATAAGCCTCCCACTAAAAATAAATTAATAGAGCTCTTTTTATACAAACTTTCCACTTCTACCATGTTCGCATCATTCAGAGATTTAGAGGTTAAAGGTTGCAAAATTTGTGTCATTGCTCTACTCGGAGCCTCAATAAAAGAACCCATAAAAACAGCAACTGTATAAAAGGCTACCTGTTCTATAGTATCTTTCCCAGGAATCATATTTTTATCTATATCTAGTAAAATAGCCCCTGCGCTTCCTGCTAAAATTATATATCCTGAATATTTAATAATTTCAGAAAAATTATAGGGAAACTTAAAATGGAACTTAGGAATGTAAATTTTAAATGCATAAAACATCATTACAAACGTTCTAAGAATATAAGCTCCTGTTAAATAATAGATAAATTCAATTTTAGATATCCAACCACAGAATACCGATATTAATAAAATAGTGACTACAACTCTATTCCAAAGTTCTTTTAAAACATTACCAAAAACGGTGTTTAGGTGCACTTTAGTCCAAGAGTAGAAAAACTCAAAATAAGCACAACATACGGCAATTAAATAAATAGAAAATGTATAATTTTCTATGCTTTTATTCTCTTTTACAACCGCACTCATAATCCATTCATGAAAATAGTCCCAAAAAAAACCAATAGGTAATGCTATTAATAAAGGAAAAAATATTTGGGATGATAGAAACCGATCTTTTTGCTCTTTTGTCTCATAGGACGAAAAAAACTTTATCATTGTAAAATGAGCTCCAAAAGCTAAAAATGGCATCATAATATTAGAAGTTGCAAGCAAATAGACCACTAGACCATAAAATTTTGCTCCCAATAACTCTGGATAGAACCAAATAGTATTTATACCGCCAATTAAAAATGCACCATAAATAATAATTGTATTTCTAAAAGATTGCCTCAATACAATTCCCATACTACGAATTTAAACTTTTTAAAATAACCGCTAATTTTTTTGTCAATTCTTTTCTGTGGTATTTTTCAATAGTACTAAAATTTACTATCAGTTTATCTTCTTTGTATTTTCGATACAATGCTACGATTTCTAATTTCAATTTTTCTTGCGCATCAAAATTAACGATCACGCCCGAGTTTGTTTCCTGTAATATTGTGGCTAAATCGCCTTTCTCTGGTCCTATTGCTAAAATAGGCCGGTTTGCTTTTAAATACTCAAATAATTTTCCTGTAAGAATACCTTTATTATTTTTCACATTCGGAATCAACAACAATAATACTTGCGATGTATTCTGGTATTCTATGGCTTTATGATGCGAAACATAGCCCACAAAATTTGTATTTTTCAATAATTTATTTTCTTCAATTGCTACTTTTACCTCCTCAGAAATATCTCCGATAAAATTGAGTTGTAAGTCTTTTTTAAAGTTTAAATTTTCTTCACAAAGAGCCTTTAAAACTTTAAATAATAGTTTTGGATTGCTTTGTTTTGGCAATAAACCAATATAAGATATTGAGAATTTTGTATCTAAAATCAGTTTTTTAGCGTCTAAAAATTCATCATCAAAACCATTTGTAATTACTGCTACTCTTTTCGCTATTTTAGAAAATTCTTTTTGTAAAGTACTGCTCACTGTTAAAATACAATCTGCATTTTTCAAAACCGATTCTTCTAATTTCCTGTTTTTATTTTTCGCAAATGACAATTGCTTAAAATCTTTATTATAGTACAAGTCTGACCAAGGATCTCTGAAGTCTGCAAGCCATTTAATATTATTTTGATGCTTTAATTTTTGTGCAATTAAATGCATACTGTGTGGCGGCCCCGTAGAAATAATAACATCAATATTGTTTTTATCTAGATACTTTTGAAGGTAGTTTACAGAAGGTTTTACCCAAAATTTCTTGGGATCTGGAATAAAAAAATTTCCCCGAATAAAAGACAACAGTCCTCCTTTACTAACATTAGAAATCTCATTTTTAATTTCTTTATTTTTCTTCCAAAAGAGCAGCGTTGTAGGCTCCCAAATGGGTTGCTTTAAAATTTCAATATTTTGAGGAACCTCATTTAATAGCGATGCATCTTCCTTTACATAATTACCATTATCAACCGTATAAACAACAGGTTCTATTCCAAACTCCTGCAAATATTTTACAAACTTCAACCAACGCTGAACGCCAGAACCTCCTGCTGGTGGCCAATAATAAGTGATTATTAAGACTTTCAAGATTGCATATTATTGTACAAATTAATTAATTTTTTGGAGGTTTGTTCCCAAGAAAACTCGTTTTGCACAAATTTTTTTCCACTTTCTCCGAATTCTAATCTTAAAGGTTTGCTCTTATACAAAGCTACTACTTTATTCGAAAAATCTTCAGAGTCCCTTTCTTTATGCACCAAACCACAAGCTACTTTTTCTACCAGTTTTCTTTGCGCAATTGCATCGCTCACTAATACCGGTTTTGCCAAACTCATGTATTGAAAAATCTTGTTTGCGTAGGTGGTATCATGATGTAAATTCCTATGCAAAGGTGAAATACAAATAGCACTAGATACAATATATGATTGAAATGAACTTGGATCTTTCCATCCTAAAAAATCTACATAAGGTGCAATCTGTAAATCTTCAACTAGTTTTTTTAAAATAGTGTCTGATGAATTTTTTCCAACAATAACCAATTTTACAGTATCAATTTTATTCTTGATACTGTGTATTGCTCTTATAGCCGTTTTTAGACCTCTTCTAATTCCTGTGTCCCCAATATATAGTAGGACAAAGTTATTGGCGTAATGGTTTGTTATTTCTGGAAAAAGCTTTGGATTTTTATAAAAACTCTCTCGTACCGTATTTGGAACTTCAATAATCTTATCTGCAGCAATAGGTACTCTTTCTAAAATTTCATTTTTAGCTTCTGAGGTAACCACAATAACTTTGGTTGCTTTAAGTATAAATTCCTCTTCTTTCTTTTTCCATTTTTTTGACGAGATTAAATATTTACCAGGAAATTTAGATAAATGAGGATAAAACTTCATAATTTCAGGCCTATTTTCGTGCAAATCTAACACCACTGGTAAGTTGAATTTTTTATTTACATTAAAAACTGCAGCCGCAATTCTCATATCATGTACATGTAAAACTTCTACTTTATTTTCTTTAATAAAATGACGAATTTTACGCATCATTAAAAAAGTATAAAGAGGAATCGTGTAAACTAAAGCAGATAATTTGTATTCTAATTTATTTGATAGAAATCTTTTGACCTGAATTCCGTTGGTAACTTCAGACGGTTTTTGCTGTCCATAATGCAAACAGAACAAGAAGACTTCGTGACCTGCTTTAATTAAAGAAACTGCTTCGTTTTCTACTCTAGGATCTGGAGGAAACGCAGCATCTAAGATCATTCCTATTCTCATACCCTCTTTTTTTCTGCAAAAACAGCATAATATCTTGGAGTAAACTTTCTTAATATTGGTCTAAACCCTATCTTATTTATTGGACTCGTCCATTTTTGGGTTTCTTTAATTTGCCAACCTGCTTTTTCTAATAACCAATCAAATTGCCAATCTTCGAATTCGTGATAATGTCTGTCCCACATATCTGTTTTACTTCGATAAGCAGATGCAAACCAAAGATTCAAAGGAATTGTTGTAACTATTTTTGTTGCTTCAATTTCTCTTAATACATTAAAAGGAGCTATTAAGTGCTCAAATATCTCAAATGCAGTTACGGCATCTATTTTGTGCTTTTTAACAATTTCTGGCAAGACATCTAAATCCTCTCCGTTTGTATTAATTACTTTATACCCGCACTCTTCCATAATTTCTGAAAAAGGATTCCGAACTCCTAAGTCTAATATTGTAGCCGGACTTGGTACTACTTTTTGCAAAAACGCTAAGGTGTATTGATATCTTTTGTGGGGTGTTTTTGGATACACGTATGTAAATATTTAGAAAGTAAAATTACTAAAAATATTTCAGAAAGAGCAAAATTGTTGCATCCATTGGTGACTAAAAAAAAAAAGAAGAGAATATTTAAATCCTCTTCTTTTCACTTTTTCTTAAAACTTCTTCATAACAACATTTGAAATTCTATGTGAATATATCCCTATTTTATTCAATAGACTAACACTGTATTACACTCTTTATAAAAAGCACAATTAAATAATACTTAAAATTTAGTTTAAAGATTTATTTAATTAAACTAAATTTGATTATACTTGTATACATAAATCTTAGGAAAATGACTTTTAAGGTTAATAAATAGAGTATGAGAAAGAATCTTCTTTTTGTTATTTTTTTTTTGAATGGCTGCTTTCTCTTTAGTCAAAAATCAGAAAACGATAATTTTTATCTAAAGAAACTTTATACGTTTACAAATATAAATAATGATAGTATTTTATTTTATGCAAAAAAATTAAAACGCTCGAAAATCAATTGTAATGTTTTACGTGCTATTAATTTTGAAGCGAAAGCGCATTACCAAAAAGAAAATTTCAACCTTGCTGTAGATAAATCTCTAGATGTTATAAGAAGCATAAAAGATAAAACAGATAATTGCTATAAGTTTAACAAGCTAACTGCTTTAAATAGACTTTTTTGGGTTTACAAAAATCAAAATAAATATCAAAAAGCTTTTAAAGTCGCATTAGAGAGAAAGGAAATAACGGAGAGTTTAGATGAAAAAAATGACATCTATAATTTGAGTATCCTTTCTGTTTATCACAATTTAGCGACTATTAAAAGCGTGATGGGGTATTATCGTGAATCAAGATTAATATTAAAGGATGCTTTACCTAAGCTCCCTAAAATATACCAAAATCTAACTCAAAATAACTATTATCCAAATTCTGATCAAGGTGACTATTTCTTAAAATTAAACCAATCTTCTACTTTAAATTTGATTGGTGAATCCTATTTGGAATCTGCTAATGAGAACAATCTTGAAGAACTAGATTCCGCTAGTCTGTATTTTAAAAAAGCTTTTGAAGTTGCAAAAACGTTTTCCCCCCCGCATAAAGATTCTGAGGCTGCTTACCAAATAAGAAAAGTTGGTGTTTTAATTGCTAAAAAAAAGTTTAAAGAGGCCTTAAATTTAATTCAAAAATTTGACAACAATTCTAAAATACTTCATATTGAACAAAACGTTAACGAGTTAAAAGCCATCTGTTTTTATGAATTAAAAAATAGTGATTCTGCAATTTATTATAGTAAAAAATACTTGAATTATCAAAAAAGGAACATAACTCCAAAGCAAAAATCTGCTATTATTTATGATGTTCTTGCGAGCCAATATTACAAAAATAAACAAATAGACAGCGCTTTTAAATATTCTGAGCTCACAGTTTTAGCTGTAAAAACATTAAACCAAAGTAAATCTAAAGTAAATAAATCTTATTATCTGCATGATTTTAAGAATGTCGAGGCGCTAAATAAAATACTTATTTCTAAAAACAAAAGCACTAAAATTTCATTTATTACATATGCAGCCCTACTATTAATAATCACTTTTTTTATTACTTTCTTTTTCTATAGGAAAAGTAAAAAAACAACTCTTAAGTTTGATGAAATCAGCAACCAAATTCAAAATACACAGGTACAAGAAAAAACAGCATATAATCTAAATGTAGTACTAGAAAACAAAATTTTAAGTGGAATACAGGAATTAGAAAAATCTACAGATTATCTAGATGCGTCCTTCAATATAAATGTTCTTGCAAAAAAAATAAACACAAATACCTCTTACCTATCTTACACAATTAACAAAATAAAAAATAAATCTTTCAAACAATATATTACAGAACTGAAAATAGAATATCTAATTCAGCAGTTAAAAATTGATAAAAACTATAAAAAATACACCATAAAATATCTTGCTGAAGAAATTGGCTACACCAGCGCTTCCGCATTTACCAGAGCTTTTAAAAAACACAAAGGAATCATACCTTCTGAATTTATAAAATCTTTGAGTGAAGAAACTTAATTAACGGATCTTCTTCTTTTTCTTATCGTAATAAAGCCAAACTACAGAAATAAGGAAAAGTAAACCGTAAGAAATAAAAGAAAATATTTTCCCTTGTTGAATTACCTTTGGCTCAAACTTGAATTCGATTTCATGTTTACCTTTAGGAATTTTCATTCCTCTTAAAACATAATTTACGCTAAAGTGAGGTGTTAATTCGGCATCAATATATGCATTCCAACCTTCTTTGTAAAAGATTTCAGAGAAGACTGCAAATTGCTCTGTTTTCGTTGTAGAACTATAAGTTAATGAGGTTACATTGTAATTTACTAAATTTATAGTAGCCACTGAATCTTGTTGAATAGGAAATTGAATCCTTGAACTTTCATAGTCGCTTTCTAAAATCACTGCCGCTTTCTTTGTGTTTATAGCATCTAAAGCTTGTATTTCTTCATTGGCACTTTTTACAGGAATTAATGCAGCTACAAACCATGCATTTCCATTTGCATCTTTATTTTTTTGCGCTTGCGGAGTTCCTTTATCATCTGCAACAATAAAATATTTTGTATTTAACATGTTTAACACTTGCATGTTATTCTTTGCTATTTGAAAATCGAATAATTCTTGATACCTCCCTAATTTGGCTGCGTGATAGCCCCCGATTGACTGATGAAAATAAGAAGTACTTCCATCGTTCATAGGATCTACAGAAAAATTTGCAACTCTAAAATATGTTTTGTCTTGTAAAATCTTTGTATCTGCAGGTGAAGCAGTAAATGGTTTTTCGATTTTTCTTGATGCTTTAAAATCATCTGCATTTACATATTTCTTATTTACAGAAATTAAATCGAACAAAATAAATAGTGTGATGCCAACAATAGCAGAAACTGATTTTAATTTCCCTTTTAAAAAGAACCATAAAACACCTCCAGTAATAATAACTAAAACTAGAGAACGAACAGTATCCGAAAAGAGCATGGCTTTTCTATCTGCAATTACTGCATCTAAAAAACCTGGAATTTCACTGTATTGCTGTGCATCTCTTAAACCTTCAAATGACCCAAAAATGTGAGCAAGCCCAAAACCTATCATAATTAATCCGCCGAAAAAAAGCACTGCTTTTTTTAAGGATTGTTGCTTATCTTCTTTCGTGATTCCTGAGGAAAAGATAGCTTTCAAACCTAAAACGCCTAAAATTGGCACACACAGTTCTGCAATAACTTGTATCGATGAAACGGCTCTAAATTTATTGTATAACGGAATATAATCTATAAAAAAATTGGTCACCATCTCAAAGTTTCTTCCCCAACTTAACATAATTGAAAAAACTGTAGCTGCCACGAGCCATTGTTTTAATCTTCCTTTTACTAAAAACATTCCTAAGAAAAATAGAAAGAAAATTACGGCTCCAATATAAGCAGGAGCTTCTACAATTGGTTGATCTCCCCAGTACGTTAAAACTTGTTTAGAATAGTCTGCAGCCACTTTTTTACCTGCTTTGGTTTCTATGAATTGATAGAAATTTGAATCTTTACCTAATTCTTCTACAGTTCCTCCGCCCATAAAACGCGGGATAAACAAGTTAAAAGTCTCTAACTTTGCGTAACTATATTGCGTAATATATGCTTTGTCCAATCCTTGCGTACCCTCTTTGTATGAACCATCTAAATTTATAGTTAGCTCAGACTTTCCTCTTGTACTATGAGCTGCATATTCATTCATTGCCATTAAACGAGGTGCGTTTGCTCCAATTCCTAAAACGACTGCACCAATAATTACTACTGCCTGTTTAATAAATAATATGATGTTTTTTTCTTTAATTGCATGCACAAATTCTACGATTCCCAGAATTAACAGACAAAAGCCAAGATAATACGTCATTTGAATATGATTCGTATAAATTTCTAAAGACATTGCGAGACCAGTAACGATAAACCCAAGCACAAATTTTCTTTGAAAAACCCACAACACTCCTGCTAAAACAAAAGGCATATATGCAATTGCATGCGCTTTTGCATTGTGTCCTGCTCCAAAAATAATAATTAAATATGTCGAGAAACCAAAGGCTAAAGAACCTAAAATTGCCAACCTCCATTCAACTTTGAGTGCCATCATCAATACAAAAAAACTTAAAAAATATAAGAATGTGTAATCCGCTGGCCTTGGTAGAAAACGAAGTAATCTATCTAAACTTCTAACAATATCATTGGGGTAATAGGCACTTATTGGATATGCTGGCATTCCACTAAAAGAAGCTCCTGTCCAATATGGCTCCGAATTATTGTCTGCTCTGTAATCATTAACATCTTTCACCATTCCTCTAAATTGTGTGATGTCTGATTGTTTTAATTTTTGACCTTTTAATAGCGGGTGGAAATAAATAATAGAGGCCAGTGCAAATACAAGAATAGCAAGTACGTAGGGAAATATTTTTTTAAGTTTCACTTTGTTATTTATTTTTTGATGGATATTTCTTGAAATTGAAAGTATTAATCAATTTCTTCAAAATCTACATAGTCACCAACAGATTTTTTACTTTCTGTCTCACTTGCTGGCTTTGTATCAATAATTGTTTCTCCTTCTTTTACAGAAGATTCTTCGCGTTGTTGCTGTTGCCTTTGTTGTCCACCGAATTGTTGTTCCGCTTTTTTCTTGATAGTTTCAGCAGCCTTTTTTATTAGGAAAGGTGCAAAAAGTTTCGCTAAAAACTTGAATCCATAAAAAAATATGAGAATAAAAAAAAGTGTTTTAAGTAAGCCCATTTATCTGTTTAAATTAAAAATATCTCAAAAATAACAATTTGAGTACAATTGTAGCGTTCTGAATCTATAAAAATTTCACAAAGCTAAAAAAGTAGTGTTTGCTATTATGAAATAGCTTTTTTATCCTATGTTTGTAAAGCATGTTAGACCAAAAAAAGAAACTCTTTTCTTTATCTATAAACCTGAAAAAATTGGCACTTTTTATAGTCTTCTTTTTAGTTGGTTCTATTTCATGTTTTGCCCAATATACAGATATAATAAACTCTAATAAACCAGGCTTTTCTGAGAGCCCGTACAGTGTTGGTACAAATGTTTATCAATTTGAAAGTAATTTATTTTTTAGAAATATAAGCACAGAACCTACTTTTTCAATACCACAGTCTTTGGGTTTAGATCTTCTCTTTAGAACTGGTTTTTTATTCGAAAAATTAGAATTAAATGCACAATTTGCCTATCAAAGAGATAAAGTAGCTTTTAAAAATATTTTCACCTCTCAAAATTTTGCTTCTGGCTTTAGCAAGATGACTTTTGGTGCTAAGTACTTATTATATCAAAAAGATTTCGACGATAAAACCAAACAGATTAGAAGTTTTAGAAAACGTCATGGGTTTGATAAAAAGAGACTAATACCCGCTGTTGCACTGTACTTAGGGATGCATACAGATTTAGTAGGTGAAATACATAAAAAAGGAAGGATGACACCAAAAGTTGGTATTTTATTGCAGCACAACCTTACGAAAAACTTTAATTTAATTACCAATATTTTTTATGACCATATTGGCTCAGATTTTTCTGAATTCTCTTACATAATTACAGCAACACAAAGTTTTGGCGGACAATGGTCTGTTTTTTTTGAGAATCAAACTATTTTACAAAAAAAACAAAATGATACAAATTTAGCATTAGGTTTTGCCTATTTGTATAGTAAAGATTTCCAGTTTAATTCTTCAGCAAGACTCCTTTTTGAAGGAAAAGCACAAGGAATTTATGCTAGTTTAGGCGTTTCTTATCGAATTAACAAACATGAAGATGCGTATAAAGAATTAGACGAAAACGGTGAAGAATTAAAAGATACACCGATTTCTAAATACAATAAAAAACAAAATAATTTCTTTAATAGGCTTTTTAGTGTTTTTAAGAAAAAAAATAAAAGTATTAGAGCAAGACCCAAAAGAACTAGAAAAAGAAAAACTAAAAGAAAAAGAGGAGGATTCTTTGGCTTGTTTAAGAAGAAAGAAAAAGAGGATGAGGATGAGAACAAAGAAGAGACTGAATTAGAAAAACTAGAAAGAGAAATAAAAGAGATAGAGGAAGAAATTGAAAGAGAAAAGAAAATAGAAAAGGAAATGAAAAAGAAAAACAGGAAAAATAAAAAAAAGGATACTAATTAGATTTTTTTATGATTACGCTAAAAAAAATAACCAATAAGAAAGAAATGAAGCAATTTGTTACATTTCCTTTTTCAGTCTATAAAAACAATAAATACTGGGTTCCACCTATTATTAAAGACGAAGTCGATAATTTCGATCCTAAGAAAAATCCTGTCTTTGAAAATGCAGATGCACAATTTTTTGTAGCCATTAGAAATGGAAAAATTGTAGGTAGAATTGTAGCAATTATCAATTGGTTTGAAGTTGAAAAACAACAAATTAAAAAAATGCGTTTTGGCTGGTTTGATGTAATTGATGATCTCGAAGTTTCTAAAGTATTACTAAATAAAGTAAAAGAGATTGGTTTAGAAAACAAACTAGAATATATAGAAGGTCCTATTGGCTTTAATAATTTAGATAAAACAGGAGTCTTAGTGGAAGGTTTTGATCATATAGGAACGATGATTACCTGGTACAACCACCCCTATTACAAAGAACACTTAGAAGCGTTGGGTTTTGTAAAAGAAAAAGAATATTTAGAAAATAAATTTAAGTTCAAAAATGTTGATGGCGTTTATTTTGATCGAGTTAGTACTATTATTAAAAGACGATTTAAACTAAAAGCATTAGATTTTACAAAGACAGCAGACCTGCTGCCTTATGTAGATGAAATGTTTGAAGTTTTTGATAAATCATACTCTAAATTATCTTCTTTTGTTCCAATTTCTGAATCTCAAATAGCATTTTTTAAAAAAAAATACATTTCTTTTATAAACCCAGAATACATAAAATTTGTGGTTGATGAGCATCACAAAGTAGTTGCTTTTGCTATTGTAATGCCATCGTTTTCTGAAGCCTTACAGAAAGCTAAAGGAAAGTTATTTCCTTTTGGATTGTTTCATTTACTAAAAGCAAGAAAACACTCAAAAGATGTCACCTTTTACTTAATTGGTGTACATCCAGAGTATCAAAATAAAGGCGTACATGCCATTATTTTTGATCAATACACAAAAACATTTACACCTTTAGGCATCGATAACTGCATACGAACACCTGAATTAGAGGACAATGAAGCTATTAAAAAATTGTGGGAGAATTTTGATCCCGAAACGCATAAAAGAAGAAGAACTTATCGAAAGAACCTTTAGTTTTCAACAAGAATAGGCAAACTTAAAAATATTGAAAAATAGTAGTTTTTAAATTTAGAATAAAAAGAAATGCGCTACTTAAAACCGCTCTTTATTTCTTGAAGCACCTTCTCTGAACTAATACATTCAGAAATAATTTTAAAGCGCAATTCTTTTATTTCTATTTCGAAATATTTCGCCCAAGCATCTTCTTTTAATAAATGCATTATTTCTTTTATCCTTTTCTGTGCACTAGGAAATGTAAAAAGAAAACGTTCAGATTGGACTCCTTTGGGTTGAAGAGTCGCTAATTTTTCTTCAAAATTCACAGCAATAAAAAAGTTTTTTTCAATTGAATTGATCGAATAGAAATCCGTCCATTTCGCAAATCCGATAACTATTTGTTGGTTTTTGTAAGCCTCGTTTGCCCTGATTTTCCATCTGCAATTGGCTACTCTTCCCCAATGATTCGATTTCCGATACACACCCTCATCTGTGTAAAAATACATGCTTTCAGATTTACTCCTGTAATTCGTTTCTTCTGGAAATTCAAATTTATCAACGTGTTGAAACTCACAAAAAGTGTGTTTAAAAAAATTGGTTTTGTTGTAGGTTTTCAAAATTAGTATCTAAAATGTTATTGCGAAAATAACAAAGCAATCTGACTTATTTAAAATAAAATGATTTTGTTATGTGATTGTGGGGTAACTTTTTAAAGAAATATCTAATTTCATAATAAAACACAAAAAAAACGCAATCAAATAAATGATTGCGTTTTAATTTTATTTAGAATATCTTATGTAAAGTCTCCCTAAAAAAGTGAGATAAATAAAACACAACCCCGCTAAAAAAGCGCGATTAGTGTGCTACTTACTTTACTTCTTCGAAATCTACGTCTTCAACATTATCAGCTTGCGCGTCATTCGCTTCTGGCGCATCTTGTTGTCCAGCATCAGCTCCTCCTTGTTCAGCAGCATACATCTCTTCAGATGCAACTTTCCAAGCTTCATTTATTGTTGTTAATGCAGCATCAATTTGTGCAAGATCTCTAGCTTCATGTGCAGCTTTTAGTTCCACTAAAGCAGCTTCGATTGGTGCTTTTTTATCCTCAGATAATTTATCACCAAATTCTGCTAATTGCTTTTCTGTTTGAAAAATCATAGAATCTGCTTCGTTGATTTTTTCTGCAGTTTCTTTTGCAACTTTATCAGCATCCGCATTTTCTTCTGCTTCTTGTCTCATTTTAGCGATGTCCTCTTCAGATAATCCAGAAGAAGCTTCAATTCTAATTTCATGAGATTTGTTTGTCCCTTTGTCTAAAGCAGATACTTTAATAATACCATTTGCATCAATATCAAAAGTTACTTCTACTTGAGGAATTCCTCTTTGTGCAGGAGGTAAACCATCTAAATGGAAACGCCCAATTGTATTATTATCTGCTGCCATTGCTCTTTCACCTTGTAAAACGTGAATTTCTACTGATGGCTGATTGTCTACTGCTGTAGAAAATACCTGAGATTTCTTTGTAGGAATTGTTGTGTTTGCATCAATTAATTTTGTAAAAACATTCCCCATTGTTTCAATACCTAATGATAATGGTGTAACGTCTAATAACAATACATCTTTAACATCTCCAGATAAAACTCCACCTTGTATTGCAGCTCCTAAAGCAACAACTTCGTCAGGGTTTACTCCTTTACTTGGTGATTTTTTGAAAAATTTCTCAACAGCTTCTTGTACAGCAGGTATTCTTGTAGAACCTCCAACTAAAACAACTTCATCAATATCAGAGATTGTTAAATCAGCATTTTTTAATGCTTTCTGACACGGTGCAATTGTTCTTTTTACTAAATCGTCAATTAAAGCTTCAAATTTAGATCTTGTCATTGTTCTTACCAAGTGTTTTGGTCCGCTAGCGGTAGCCGTAATATATGGTAAGTTAATTTCTGTTGATGTAGTGCTCGATAATTCAATCTTCGCTTTTTCAGCAGCTTCTTTTAAACGTTGTAAAGACATTGGATCTTTACGTAAATCCATTCCTTCTTCAGCATTAAATTCTTCTGCTAACCAGTTGATTATTTTTTCATCAATATCATCACCACCTAAATGCGTATCTCCATCTGTAGCTAATACTTCAAAAACACCATCTCCTAATTCTAAGATAGAAACATCATGTGTTCCACCACCAAAATCAAAAACTACAATTTTCTTATCGTCATGAGACTTGTCTAAACCGTAAGCTAATGCTGCAGCAGTTGGCTCATTTATAATTCTTTTTACTTGTAAACCTGCAATTTCACCAGCTTCTTTTGTAGCTTGACGTTGTGCATCGTTGAAATATGCTGGTACTGTAATTACTGCTTCTGTAACATCAGTTCCTAAATAGTCTTCAGCAGTTTTCTTCATTTTCTGCAACACCATTGCAGAAATTTCTTGAGGCGTGTATAAACGACCATCAATATCTACTCTTGGCGTATCATTATCTCCTTTTACTACTTTATAAGGAACTCTTCCTGCTTCTTTAGAAGAATCAGAAAATTTATTTCCCATAAAACGTTTAATAGAATACACTGTCTTTGTTGGGTTTGTTACAGCTTGTCTTTTAGCTGGGTCACCAACTTTACGCTCTCCTCCTTCAATAAAGGCAACAATAGATGGTGTCGTTCTTTTTCCTTCTGAATTAGGAATTACAACTGGTTCATTACCTTCCATTACAGAAACACAAGAATTTGTTGTTCCTAAATCAATTCCGATTATTTTACTCATAATATTTATTTTAATATAATTTAATTCAATTTTACTATGACCAATAGTCAAACTGTGTGCCAACCCCTTATTTTAAGAAAAATGTCAGCTTAATTATTTTTTAAGAAATAAACAGATGACA
>Ga0307488_10002854_pt1 | contig 14535 bp, 6 predicted proteins | sample SB02metaG_FD_202248 | JGI IMG/M metagenome (GOLD analysis project Ga0307488, IMG submission 202248) | Sea-ice brine microbial communities from Beaufort Sea near Barrow, Alaska, United States - SB 0.2 | ecosystem: Environmental > Aquatic > Marine > Coastal | place: USA: Alaska | collected 2017-05-06 | reverse complement strand
GGTCATTCCAACCGCTGCGGCAAGGATCTTGAGTCGTGGTGATTCGCTTCATGAAGAGGATACTGATTCAGCTAAAAAATCTAAAAAGGGCAGTCGCTGGAACCCGATCACCTGGTTTCGTGTGGCCATCGACACGTTGCCGGATATGGTCGCCAACTTGGTCGGGCGGATCAACAAGTCGTGGTTCGGACGAATCGCGGTCGTGCTTTTGTTCACTGCCGGGACATTGATTGGAATTAAAATTCTGATCCCTCCGTTGGATTATTTACCACGTGGAAACCGGAATATTGTGTTTGGAATTCTAATTCCTCCACCTGGATACAATCTTGATCAGCTGTCGAAAATCGGCGACCGAATCGAAGAGAAAATGGAGCCGGCGTGGGCGGTTGTTGAAGATCGTTTCACCGTTGAGAGCGTCGTTCGGAATGGTCAGCCGCGTGACACGACAGATCGTCGCGAGTTGGTTCCCGATTTTCCGGGTGGTGAACCCACGGTGATGCCGCCGCCTTTAGACAATTACTTTTTGGTCAGTTTCGATGGCCGGATGTTTCACGGGGCAATTTCAGATGATAAAAAACGTGTCAGTGATGCCAAGCAGCTGATGAATTACGCAACCGGAGGCCACAGTGCTCCTGATACCATAGCATTCGCTTTTCAAATGCCGCTGTTTCGAGTCGGCGGAAATACCGGGTCTGCTATTAAGATCGATCTTATGGGGCGCGATCTCGACGAGGTTACGAACGCGTCGACTGCAATGATGATGGCACTGTTTGGTGACTTTGGCCCGTATAGTGTGAATCCGGATCCAGCGAATTTCTCGTATCCGTCGACCGAACTGCGAGTGGTTCCTTTGGATAAAAACCTCCGGAAAATGGGCATGACGCGAACCGACGCAGGTCTTGCCGCACAGGCGAGTGGTGACGGTATTCTCCTCTTCCGGCAATACGAACAGGATGGTGAGTTGCGTGATTTGAAAATTATCAGCGAAAACGCATCCGGTGAGAATCCGATCGATGCTTTGCTCAACGCTCCCATTGCCACAAACACAGGTGAGATTGTTGATCTGCGAACTCTTGCTGATGTCGAGCGAGTCGAAGGTCCCAATGAAATTCGCCACGTTGACCGAAATCGCGCCGTTACTTTGCAGCTTACCCCGCCCGAAGGAATGCCACTGGAACTCGCCATCGATAAGGTGAACGAATTGGTAAGTGGCTTGAGAGAAGCTGGGAAAATTCCGCCAGGCGTGGATGTTCAGTTGGCTGGATCAGCCGGCAAGCTCAACGAAATCAAGGCCGCACTTCTGGGCGATGGCACACTAATGGGCACGTTTACGAGTTCGCTTGTCCTCGCATTTCTAGTCGTTTACTTGGTGATGGTAGTCCTATTCCAAAGCTGGACTTATCCGCTGGTGATCATGCTTTCCGTGCCGCTCGCGACTTTTGGCGGCTTCCTCGGATTGGCGCTCGTCCATAAATGGAGCCTGATTGATCGCTACATGCCGACCCAGAATCTCGACATGCTCAGCATTCTAGGTTTCATTATTTTGGCTGGAGTGGTGGTGAACAACTCGATCCTTATTGTCCATCAGACGTTGAACTTTTTGAAAGATCCCGTGCGTGATCTTGAAACGCCAAACGAAGCGATTGTTGCGTCCGTTAAAAGTCGAGTTCGTCCGATCTTGATGAGTGCGCTCACCTCTGTTGGCGGAATGATCCCGCTCGTCGTCCTTCCCGGATCAGGCTCGGAATTGTATCGGGGGTTGGGTGCTGTGGTCGTTGGCGGCTTGCTTGTTTCCACCGTTTTCACCTTGGTTCTCACGCCGTGTTTGTTGAGTATTATTTTCGCATTTGTTGATCCGAAGAAGAGAATCGAAAACGCAGAGCCCGAAGCCAAACCCGCCCCTGTTGCCGCATGAATCACTTTCAACTTTGCATTCTAATTTTTACCGTCTCTACATTCACCTCCTGCAAAATGGTCGTGGAAAAGTGGTCGCCCGCTGGGGGCACTCCCAGCGCTCCGACTAATTTCAAAAATGGAGGCAGTAAAAATACGGCTCCAAAAGCTTCGGGAAGTTGGTGGAAAGAATTCAGCGATCCGGTTTTGAATGACTTGATGGGTCATGTTGAAACTTCGAATCCTGACGTCGGGGCTGCGCTTGCTCGAGTCGATCAGGCGAATGCATTTTTGGGGCTGGCCGGAGCGAGGCAGTTTCCTTCAATTATCGGATCCGGAGGTTATAGCACCGATCGCGATGCCCCCAATACGTTACGTTTTCCCCTCGACGCCGTCGAATTCGATCGTTATCGAGTTTCCGTAAATGCATCTTGGGAGATCGATTTGTGGGGAAGAGTTCGTGGTTCGTATCAGAAAGAAAAATTTAACGCTGCCGCTGCTGAGAATGATTATCAAAACATTCTGCTTTCGCTTCGGGCAAGTTTGGCTCGCCAATATTTTGCGCTTCGATATGCCGAGCGTGATGCCGCGATCTTACAAGATGCGGTTGATGTTCGCGCTGAGGCATTCCGCCTTCAGAGTTCATTGGCGGATCGAGGAGCCGGAACCAGCGTTGATGTGGCCCGTGCTCAAACAGAGCTCGATTCGACACGAGTTGAGCTTCAGGGATTGCAACGAACTGCAGGGAAATTGGAAAACTCGATTGCGACATTCACGGGTCGTCCTTCTTCAGAATTCAGTCTGTCGAAGAAATCGAAAGCCATTCGTGTTCCTTCAATTCCAACCGGTGTTCCGTCTGAACTACTTGAGCGACGGCCTGATCTGTTGGCAGCAGAAAATGCACTTCTCGCAGCGTCACGGGATGTTGGAATCACCAAAGCCAATTTTCTTCCCCGGATTACACTGAACGGAACGGGAGGTCAGGCGAGCCTGCGAGCCAGCAATTTGTTCGCTGGAAAGCAGAGCTTCTTCTATAGTTTAGGACCGCAGCTCGACGTGCCACTTTTCCAGGGCGGAAACAAGAAATCAACCGTCGCCCAGTCCGTCGCAAAATGGGACGAAGCAGCCGAGAAATATCGCAGTGCCCTGCTAACAGCAGTTCAGGAGGTGGACGATTCACTTCTCGATGTAAAGGTGCTTAAGCAACAGGCAATCACTCAGCAGCGAGCAGCCGATTCCGCAGCAAAGGCCACTTCACTTGCGACAAAACGTTTCGATCAGGGAGCCGCCAGTTATTTTGAAGTCGTCGATGCTCAACGCACTGAACTCGATGTTCGCCGCAGTGCGAATGCGCTCGCAAGCGAGCAAGCTGCCGCCACCGTCCAACTCATTCAGGCGTTGGGTGGCGAATGGTGATGTTACGAACCAACAGAGGCAAAAGCGTTTTCCTTCCAGCCCACCAAGTCTCGAATCCCGGACGATTTCACCACCGAAGTTCAGGGTGAACCGTATTGGGTAGCGTTGCCCGGCCAAAAAAGGCATGCAGATTTTAAGTCGTTCGTCACGAATAGAAATCCAAGTGCTTGGCACTGCAATCATGGCGCGGTGGTGCGTCCGCCGAAAGCGCGGTGGACAATGCAGCGGGTCCACCGTATTTAGAATCATGTTCGAGACAAGGAGATGCTGTTAAATGCGTTACGGAATTCTATCTATCGCGATTCTACTCACAACGGGCCCGGCTTGGGCGGCTGATCCCGTTGTCGAAGGTCAACGGCTCGATTTCTTTGAAACAAAGATTCGACCCGTCCTCGTCAGACATTGCTACGAATGCCATGCAGCCGATTCCAAGAAGCTCCGTGGAGGCTTGTTCGTCGACTCCCGGCGAGGTTTGCTAGAAGGTGGTGAATCGGGGCCTGCGGTCGCGCCGGGCGCCCCGGAGAAAAGCCTGCTGCTCTCGGCTCTGAAGTATGATGAGTTCGAGATGCCTCCCAAAGGGAACTTGCCCCCAGAGGTCATTGTTGATTTCGAGAAGTGGATTCGAGACGGCGCGACCGATCCACGTAGTGCTACCAACCAGGTTGCCAAGCAGAAGCCCATCGATATTGAAGCCGGTCGGAAGCACTGGGCCTATAATCCGCTCAAAGCACCTGCCGCCCCCGATGTGAACGATACCTCCTGGCCGAACGGCGACATCGATCGCTTTGTCCTCGCCAGGCTGGAAGCGACAGGACTCTCACCTGGGGCCGATGCGGAAAAAATCGTCTTAGTCCGTCGCCTCTACTTCGACCTCATCGGCCTGCCTCCTACGCCGGAGCAGATTAGGCAGTTCGTCGACGACGACTCGCCGGGGGCGTATGAAAACCTCGTTGACCGATTGATGGAATCACCGCGCTTCGGCGAACGTTGGGGCCGTCACTGGCTTGATGTTTCGCGGTTCGCGGAATCGATGTCGTTACGCGGGATCTTGCTCAAGCATGCCTGGCGTTATCGCGACTATGTGATCGAAGCGTTCAATGACGATCGACCCTACGATCAGTTTCTCAGGCAGCAGCTCGCAGGCGATCTACTTGAGGCGACATCAATCGATGCACAGCGACAGAATCTCGTCGCCACCACGTTCTTGATGATGGGTGACACAAACCTTGAGAATCAAAACAAGAGTCAGCTTGAGATGGATTTCGTCGATGAACAGCTCGACGTCATAGGAAGAGGTTTTTTAGCGCAGACGATCACTTGCGCCCGCTGTCACGATCACAAATTCGACCCCATCCCTACCCGGGATTACTACGCGATGGCGGGTGTTCTCAAGAATGTTCAGGGGCTGAAGCATGCCAATGTCTCCAAATTCATGGAAGCCCCCTTACCAATCTCAGAGGAGGCAAAGCGGGAACTGGAAATCCACAATTCGTCGGTCGCCAGATTGCAAATCGAAATCAAAACGCTGAAAGCGGAGCTGGAACCGCCCTCTCAGAAATCGAAATCAATTGTCGCTGCTTCCTCCTTGCCGGGCATCGTCGTTGATGACGATGATGTGCTGGTCGTCGGCAAATGGACGCACTCGGTGCATTCCAAGCACTACATCGGCAAGCGCTACATCCACGACGCCAACAAGGGGAAAGGGGACAAGACCGTCTCATTCATCCCAAAACTACCGGGCGACGGGGATTATGAAGTGCGGTTCGCCTATTCAGGAGGAGGCGGCCGCGCGTCGAATGCACCCGTAACGGTATTCAGCGCCGGGGGTGAGAAAACAATCAAAGTAGATATGCGCAAGGAGCCGACGCTTGACGGGCGCTTCATTTCACTGGGTACGTATCGCTTCGAAGCGAACGAGCAGAGCCTGGTCCTTGTCTCGAATGAGGGGACGAACGGGGTTTTAACAGCCGATGCGGTTCAATTTCTTCCTGTCGGCAAGGACAGCAATGTGGCAACCAGCCCATCGACTCAGCCGATCAAGCAACTTCCAGCTGGCAAACAGGAGGCCCTTAAGAAATCCATGGCAAAACTCACGGCGGACCTGGCTACACTCCGGAAAGAAATGCCCGCCCGGGCGATGGTCATGTCGGCTGCCGAGAAAGCGAAGCCGACGGACTTGAAGATCCATATTCGTGGCAGCATCGATAATTTGGGTGCTACTGCTCCGCGCGGCGTGTTGCAAGTGGCCAACTATGGCCCTCCGCCTGAGATGCCTACCAGCAGCAGCGGTCGCTTGGAGCTCGCCAACTGGATCGCCGATCCAGCGAACCCACTGACGTCGCGAGTGATGGCAAACCGCGTGTGGCACTGGCTGATCGGAACGGGACTGGTTCGCACCGTTGACAACTTTGGCACAACAGGTGAATCGCCCTCACATCCCGAACTGCTCGATCATCTGGCGGTCCAGTTCGTCGAGCAAGGCTGGTCGGTGAAGAAGTTGATCCGGACGATTGTGCTTTCCAGAACCTACCGTCTTTCGTCCGCGCAGGGTGAGCAGCGAGAAGACCCGGAGAATCGGCTGTTGGCGCACATGAACCGTCGTCGTTTGGATGCCGAGTCGCTCCGAGACACGATGCTGTCCGTGGGTGGTTCGTTGAAATTCGAGATCGGAGGGGCAACTTTCCCTGCGAGTCTTGCCAAGGACACCGACTTTCAGTTTCAGGAACCAAGACGCAGTATATACGTACCCGTGTTTCGCAACAGTTTGCCCGAACTGTTTGAAGTGTTCGATTTTGCCAATCCCAGCATGGTGACAGGTCGCCGCGACGTCAGCACGGTTGCTCCGCAAGCACTGTTCATGATGAACCATCCTTTTGTTCGCACCCAGGCCGGACTCACCGCGAAACGTCTTCTGAGCGAATCGCAATTGGAAGAAGCGAGCCGCATCGATCACGCCTATCTGCTGATCCTCGGACGCAACGCGACGGCGGAAGAGATCTCGATCTGCCACCAGTTTTTGAAGTCGATGACTGATACCAATGATAAGGGCCAGATCGAAGCCTGGACACAGATGGTGCAATCCCTGTTTTCGACCATCGAATTTCGCTACATCCGCTAAACATAGATCTATTCGCATGAATTCAAGTAGCAAAATCATTACCCGACGAGCAGCGCTTCAGCAGACTGCCTGCGGTTTCGGCAATCTGGCGTTGGCGGGATTGTGTGCTGACTCTGTTCAAGCGGCAAATCCGCTCGCGGCCAGGATGCCACTTCTCCGCCCGAGGGCGAAGCGGATCATTTTCCTGTTCATGCAGGGCGGACCGAGTCACGTCGATACGTTCGATTATAAGCCGACGCTCTATGAGAATGACGGCAAGAAAATGCCGTTCGACGATGCCCGCACAATCGCCAAAACGGGCAAGCGTGCGACTTCCGAGCGCGTCATGAAGCCGATGTGGGAGTTCAAACAGTATGGTGAGTCGGGACGTCGGGTTTCTGAGCTGTTTCGTGAGACAGCGAAACATTCAGACGACCTCACCTTCATCCACTCGATGCATACCGAGGGGGTCGCGCACGGACCCGCAACCCTGTTTCTGCACTGCGGTTCGACCAGTTTTGTGCGCCCATCATTTGGGTCCTGGGTTACTTACGGTCTGGGGTCCGAGAATGAGAATTTACCAGGGTTCATTTCCCTGGCGCCTCTCACGTCATCTGGCGGTGCTCGCAATTACGGCGGCGCTTTTCTCCCAGCGGCACACCAGGGCACAGCGATCGGTAAGGAAGGTAAGTTCGACAAGAGCGCGACGATTCGTAACCTGAGCAATGCTGATTTGTCAAAGGACGAGCAACAACGACAACTCCAGTTCCTGCAGCGTCTCAACGCGAAACAAATCGAGAGCGGAAACCGCGACTCTGAACTGGAGGCGGTCATCAGTTCCTACGAGTTGGCCTGGCGGATGCAAAACAATGCTCCCGACGTGCTCGATTTAGGGCGGGAGACACAGAAGACGAAGGAGATGTATGGGATCGGTGAAAAGGCGACCGACAATTTCGGGCGCCAGTGCTTGATGGCGCGCCGGCTGTGCGAAAACGGAGTTCGCTTTGTTCAGGTTACCTCTGGCGCTACGAGTGGGGCTTCCAATTGGGATCAGCATTCGAAATTGTCCCAACACGCAACCCAGGCAAAGGCGGTCGACAAACCAATCGCAGGGTTGCTGCAGGACTTGAAGCAGCGAGGGCTGTTGGAGGATACCATCGTCTGGTTCAGTGGTGAATTTGGCCGGACGCCCTACGCTCAAAAGAATGGTACCGGTCGCGATCACAATGCAGACGGATTTACGACCTGGCTGGCTGGCGACTGTCTGAAGTCCGGCCTCGCCTACGGTTCCACGGATGACTTCGGGCACAAAGCGGTCGAGAACAAGGTCCATATGCACGATCTACACGCCACCTTGCTGCACCTGCTGGGACTCAATCACGAACAGTTGACCTATCGATATGCCGGACGTGATTTCCGACTGACCGATGTCCACGGGTCGGTGGTCCGGGGCATCATGGCGTAGTTGGTCAACTTACCCTCGAGGATGAAAAAGATGAACAAGAATCCACTATTGAAAAAAAGGAAAATCGAGATGGCTATACCCAGGCGAGGATTCGTCGGTTCACTGGCTCTTGCCGTAGCAGTTCTGGTAACCACCGGCGTCGTTTCTACCCGGGCTGCAACCGACTTATCTAAGCCAAATATCATTTTCATCTTATGCGACGATCTGGGCGCCGGTGACATCGGGGTGCTATGGCAGAATCAGCGCGAAGGAAAGCAGAAGTTCTCGACGCCGAATCTGGATCAGTTTGCGAAGGAGGGCATGACGCTCAGCCGCCATTATTGTCCGGCATCATCGTGCATGGCGTCCCGCTCTTCGCTGATGACGGGGAGACATCAGGGGCATTGTCCGAGACGCAATCTCCAGTTCGATTCGGAGTTGCCGAACGGGCACACGCTGGGGTCAATAATGAAGAAGGCCGGATACGCCACGGTTGCGATCGGCAAGTGGGGGATGGCGGGCGGGCCCTACAAGCTAAGTGTTAAACCAGTGCGCGGTGACCGTTCGCCGGAGACGGAACCGTCCCATCCGCTGCTGCGAGGTTTCGATTCTTTCTACGGTTACACGGCCCATCGCGATGCCCATTATCACTATGCCAAGCTGGGAAACCGTCCGCTTTTCGACGGCTTTATCGATGTGACGGATGGGCTGGCAAAGTGCTATTCGACGGATCTATTCACTGCACGTGCCAAAAAATGGATTGTCGATCATCATGAAGCGCATCCGCAGCAGCCATTTTTCACCTACTTGTGCTACACCGCGCCTCATTCAGGATTGCGTATTCCCACAGACTCTCACCTGACCGACGAGGGGAACTATCCCGAAGGCGGCGGATTGAACGGGGGCGTGCAGTGGAACGAAGATACCGGCAAGGGCCGAATCAACACGGCGAGTGGAACCATCGACAGCGGAATGCATCCCGAGGTCGCGAATGCGGAAGGCGATGACGGGCAGCCCTGGCCGGACCATGCCAGGCGCCATGCCACCATGGTTCGACGACTCGACGATGGCCTGGCGGATCTGATTCAGCTCCTCGTGGATCTGGAAATCGATGACCAAACCCTGGTGGTGTTTACCTCCGACAATGGGACCTTGCACGAGGGTGGGCTGGATAACGTGGGCGTATACGAAGCAGATTACCTGGACACCTTTGGACGCTACGATGGAGCCAAGCTGGATCAGTGGGAGGGCGGGATAAGAATGCCGACCTTTGTCCGCTGGCCCTCAGTAATTGAGGCGGGAAGCGAGTCGACGGCGGCTTCTCAGTTTCACGACTGGATGGCCACGTTTTGTGATCTGTCAGGCATCCCGGCTCCTGCCGTCAGTGACGGTGTTTCAATCGTTCCCACTCTGACAGGCAGGGGGAAGCAGGCTCGGGGAATCGTCTACAGCGAGTTTTCAGTTCGCACCCGGACACCGAATTTCCAGGAATTTGAAGCCAGTCGGCGTGGACGAAAACACGGTCAAATGCAAAGCATTCTGATCGGCGATTACAAGGGGGTGAGGGTGGACATCGAGGACCATCAGAACACTTTCGAAGTGTATCACACCCTGGACGATCCCAAGGAAACGACGGATCTCGCCTGGACTCAAGGCGTGCCCACCCAGCAAGAATTTCAAGCCGCCGTCTTACGGTCACGCCGCATCGACGCTTTGGCGAAGCGGCCTTATGATAGCGCATTGATTCCTGCCGTGACGGGAGTCGAGACGACTGCCCCCGGTTTGATACGCAAGGAGTACCCCGGCAACTTCGACTGGCCGCCTCAGCTCGATCAACGAGAGCCTTCAGCCCAGAGCGCTGTGACCGGGCTGGAAGCGATTTCCGGCGCCCAGCAGTTTGCCGGGTATTTGCGCGTGCCGAAGAGCGGCGCCTACCACTTTGCTTTGACCACGGACGGCAAGGCTGTGGTGCGTCTGCACGACACCCTGTTGGTCGACGCCGATTCACGGTATACTGCGGGCTCGAAGGCACTGTCGGGAGAGATCGCTTTGTAGGCAGGCCTTCATCCTATTCGGATTAGCTATCTGGCTGCCAGGGATGACGCCGCGTTATCTCTTGAGTGGCAAGGACCGGGTGCCGATATGAGAGCAATACCCAACACACAGTTTTTTATTGATGAACGCGTGATACAATGAGTTGAAGCAATGGCCTTTAGGTGCACCATGAGAAATACCAAGACCACCAACCGCCGGCGATTTTTAGCTTCCACGATGGCAACGATCGGGCTACCAGCCTTGGAATCATTTGCCGAAAATGAGAAACCGATAACAAAGCCGAAGACCTTTGTGGCTGTTGGTAGTTTCTTTGGCTGGTACCGAAATGAGTTCTTTCCCAAAGAGGTTGGAAAGAATTACACCATCCCGAAGATCATCGCGCCCATTGCCGACCATCGAGATGATTTCACGATCTTTTCGGGGCTTGATCACAGAGCCAAAAATGGGCACGTCGGCTGGGTCAATTTTCTTTGCGGCAAGAATCTTGGAGACTATTCCCTTGACCAAAGGATTGCCGACGAGATCGGGCAGAAAAGTCGGTTTCCTTCTCTCCAGCTCGCCGTTGGGGGTGTGGAAAATGAAGGCGGCAGTATCGGTGGCAAGACGAGTTTCACTAAGCAAAAGATCCCTTTGCCGATGATGCGTCGGCCCAGCGTTCTTTACAGTCAGCTCTTTGTTTCAGAATCGGATAAAAAACGAGCAGAGTACATCTTGCGTAGTGGGAGGAGTTCTCTTGATTATGTCCTGGACGATGCAAAGCACTTACAAAACAATGTGTCCGAAGCCGATCGCAATAAATTAGAGGAGTATTTTCATTCGATTCGTTCGGTTGAGAAGAGACTCAATCAGAAAATCGCGTCGGTTAATGATGTGATTGCTCAGACGGATTACAGGCTTCCAGATTCAGGTTCAGATCCGATTTCATCAAGCATGATGATGGAAGCAACGCCCTTGATGTACGATCTTATAGCGCTCGCCATTCAAACGGAATCCGCGCCTGTTATGACACTGATGCTGAACGGATTAGGCGCTGTCTTCACAATCAGCGGTGAAGCTTTAAAGGTGGGTTATCACTCATTGTCTCACCATGGCAACAAGCCGGAGATGATTCGTGATCTATTGAAGATTGAATGTGAACTGATGAAGCACTTCAATAATTTCTTAACACAGTTGAAAGAGAAGAAAGACGCTCAGGGCAACCCCTTGCTAGACAGCACCGTTGTTCTGTTAGGCACCGGAATGGGAGACGCCAGCAGACACGCCAATGACAACCTTCCAGCTTTGGTCGCGGGTGGTGGTTTTGACCACGGGAGTCATCGATCTTTTGACAGGGATGACTACCTGCTTGGAGATCTTTATATCACGCTCATGAATAAGATGGGGGTGGAGGCGAAAAGCTTTTCCAATGCCAGCCGCGGTCTCAACGAAGTCTTCGTATGATCAGAGACATCCAATCAGCTCGTGTGTTGATCTTAACGGCGTCTCTGGCGTTCCAGTCTGTCTCGGCAGAAAATACCGTTCCGAATGAGAATACTCTCGGGCTCCATCCACAGAAAACGCTCACTAAGTACTGTGTTGAGTGTCACGATGCGTTGGTCAAAAAGGGTGACTTGGATCTTGATTCGAAGCTGAGTGATTGGAGTTCGCCCACGAACGTTAAGTTATGGGAAAAAGTCTTGCCTGTAGTTTCGGACGGTTCGATGCCGCCTGCCAAGGAACCGCAGCCTTCAGACGCCGAAAGAAAGATGTTGGCAAAGTGGCTCGATTCATCGCTGCGGGAAAATACCTCTTTTGGCGGCACTTTGGCACGCCGGTTGAGCAAAGAAGAATACCAGAATACGATCCGTATTCTTTTCGATCTTCCTGCATATCAAGTCCCCCTTGGTTTCCCTGATGATTCGACCCGTCATGGATTTAATAACACGGGCGAAGGACTTATCATGTCTCCCACTCTCATGGGAGCCTATCTCAAGGTTGCCAATCAGGTGGCTGATGAGCTTATTCCTGTGAAAAAGAAGGCTGAGGAGTCGTCAATCAGAATACTGAAGCCAGACGATATGGTGGCGAATTATGCGGCAGCCGCCAAATACGATAATGCGCTGAGATTCGCCTCCAGCGGCAAGCAAATCATGCGCAGTTGCAGTTGGCCGAAACAGATGACGGTTACGTCATCGGGAATTTATAAGATAACGGTGAGGGCATCGAGTTTTCTTCCAAGGTCAAGGAATCTTATGCCGAAGGATGAGCCCATGCAGCTGGAGCTGCGCGCGCGAGATCTGGCGGTAGGAGAGCGCGAGATGATTCATCGTTTCAGGCTTTTGAAAACAGTCAGCGTTACTACGTCTTCCCCCGAAGACGTTTCCTTTGAAGCTGAGCTTTATGAAGGAGAGACTGTTTTGGTTCGTTGGAATAATTCGCCATTGAGTTTCGGGGGAGCGCAGAACAAGGATCTGGGTAAGCAGGTTCGTAAGCATTTTGAGAAAGATAAGCGTATTTTGGCTGCGTGGCAGAAAGCTGTCCTCGAGAATAGTCACGATCCGAAAGAGGCTGGTTTATTTAACTACGGTGATTTAAGAGGCATGTCGGGCTGGGAGCAGTTTAAGAAGGCCTTTCAGGATGAGAATCTGGACATGAGCCATGCGACGATGGATTCCGTTCAGACGAAGAAGTTAATCGCATTATTTGTCAGTCAAGGGAACGTGCTTGGTGAGGCGTTTGCTTATGATTATTTCGAAAAAGGCCCTGCGTTGGACCTTCATGAGATCCGTGTCGAGGGTCCTTTTAAAATAGTCGATAGCCCCAGCGACAAGAAAGTGAAAGCCCGGGCACTGCGCCTGTTTGGTGGTCGAGATGAGGCGTTGTCTATGGAAGAAAATATTACAAAGCTTCTAGAAGATCTGTTGCCCGGGATATTCAGAAAGCCTGTCGAGAGCCGCACCATCAATGCCTATTTAGAAATGGCGACTGAGCACTGGGCGCAAGGCCACTCCTATGAATCTGGGCTCCACCTTTTGATTCGCAGCATTCTCATCTCACCACGATTCCTGTATCGTTCCTTAGATGACGGGCCAATGGATGATTATGACCTTGCGGCAAGGTTGTCTTACTTTTTGACTCAGGCCCCCCCCGATAAAATCCTCATGGACCTGGCCAGGCGCGGCCGCCTATCTGCCGTTCGTCCGTCAAAAGCGGATCCTTCGAAAATGGAATACTGGGTTTTGCGACGAGAGGCGAAACGTCTTATGCCGATAGGCCCTTCGGCCCGAATGGTGCAAAGTTTCACCAGCCAGTGGTTGGGGACTAAGCGGCTGGAAACCATTATGCCAGATCCTGTATTCGAATTCACTTCAGACGATCTCGGTTTGGCAAAGCGGGAGGTCGAATATTTTTTCACCGAGATGCTTAAGACCAATCGTCCGATGACGAATTTTATAGATCCCGATTTTACTTTTACCACACCTGCATTCGCCGAAAAAATCTATCAGGTAGAAATTGATAAGACCAAAGCGGAAAAGAATAACGCGAACAAATTTCAGAAGATCACTTTAGCTCGCGATGGGCGTTACGGCGGTCTTCTAGGTATGTCGGCGGTTATGACCACGACGGCGAATGGCGTTGACACACAACCGGTAATTCGGGGCGTGTGGGTTCTTGAAAACATCCTGGGCATGCCGGTTCCGCCGCCGCCGAACGATGTCCCCGCCCTGACTCCTGACACACAGGGCGCGAAAACCCTAAGGGATATATTGGCGGCCCATACGAAAGAGAAATCATGTATGAGTTGTCACAGGAAAATTGATCCTCTGGGTTTCGTTTTGGAGCATTTTGATCCCGTTGGGCGTTGGCGTGACAAATGGCCGGAATCAGAAACGACCATTGACGCGTCGGCAACACTGCTGGACGGGACAAAAGTGACAGATTCCACCGGGCTCAAGCGTTGGATACTGGCGAATATTGACTTCTTTTCGAGATGTCTAGCGGTCAAGTTAACAATCTATGCCACCGGCAGAGAGCCTAGCTATATCGAGGTCAAAGAAATAGAAGAGATTGTTAAATCCAACAGGGAAAACAAGCAGGGGTTCCAGGATCTCTTCGTGGACCTAATTTTGAGTAAGACGTTTCGCTCGAAATAGCAATTCTCGTGCAAACTGGGCTCTCGACTGCTGGGAATTTGCTTTTTCACCCACCTACCCGCCCGTTCCCGAACTGGGATTGGATGGCGGCCACAGAGAGAGTAGGGTGGCAGTCAAGAATGGCACGGATAAATGGGCGCAGGTGTGCATGAAATTGTGTATTAGCGAGCACGCCCTAGCAGTTGCAAGCAATGTGTGAGGATGTGGTTGAAGTCTTATGAAATCAAGCAAACAGTGAGTCGATTTGGCCCGTTGAATCCCCGTGCGACTCGACCTCAATTCCAGAGCCTTTCAATTGGCTGAGCCACAAATTGCAGAGCGGCGTCTTCGGATCGACGACATGTTGGCTGCCGTGTTTGAATCCGGATCCTCCACCGGTCACGACGGTTGGGCAATTCGTCAGGTAGTGAATCGAATTGATGTTGCTGCCAAGTGTCAGCGTCGTGTTATCAAAAAGCGACGTGCCGTTCGATTCATTGATGCTTTTCAGTCGATCG
>Ga0307488_10002853_pt1 | contig 14535 bp, 14 predicted proteins | sample SB02metaG_FD_202248 | JGI IMG/M metagenome (GOLD analysis project Ga0307488, IMG submission 202248) | Sea-ice brine microbial communities from Beaufort Sea near Barrow, Alaska, United States - SB 0.2 | ecosystem: Environmental > Aquatic > Marine > Coastal | place: USA: Alaska | collected... | reverse complement strand
AGGTTTAAACGACATACGAGGTGTATTGTTATTAATAATCTTTATTTTTGCTAAAGTATATTTCCCATTGATTAGCATTTGACGCTCCCTAGCGCTAAATATACGTAGCCAGGTTTTACTATCTCACCAACAACAGCTTCTTTGACCATTATTTGACACCATGAGTTTAACCGTTCCGTGAGGGCCACCAGCCAAAAGGTCGAAGCACAATGACGAATAACTTATAGTCTTTATCTAAGCCTTGCTTAAATACCTCAGCAGGAGAGTTTTTTTTATTCTTGAGGTCGATCATTTTGAAAGCTTGTCTGACGTAAAGTTGACGCTCTTTTTGCAGATATTAACAACCGTATTTGATTGAAATTTTATGGACCTTTGACAAAAACCACCCGCATGTTGACGATTAGAACTGATGTTGTTGAATCTTTTGGTAAATACGCTGAAGTCCCTACTTAAATGTAAAATGCCGACCTAACTTTGCCATTCTTGCATGCGCGCTTTTAATCTATGCATCGCTTGACTGTGAATTTGGCTTACTCTGGACTCACTGACATCTAATACTTGACCAATTTCTCGTAAGTTTAATTCTTCATCGTAATAAAGTGACAGCACCAAAGATTCTCGGCTAGGCAGCGTTGAAATGCATGCCGACAAGCCTTTTTTAAAAGAAATTTTTTCAATACTTTTATAAGGATCATCATGGCTCGTCTCATCGAAGCTCAAACCATCGACACCATTAACTAAATCTTCAATACCAATAATCTTACCGTTACTAACTTCACTTAAGATTTGATGATAATCATTTAATGAAACATTAAGCTCTTCAGCAACCTCACTGTCCGTAACATCTCTGCCTAACCTTGCCTCTAGTTCTTTTATCGCATTACTGACCATTCGACTATTTTTATGGACAGAGCGTGGAGTCCAATCTCCACGTCGCATTTCATCAAGCATTGCACCACGAATACGGATACTAGCAAAAGTTTCAAAACTAGCACCTTTGCTCGCATCAAAATTATTACTCGCTTCAAACAAGCCAATCATGCCTGATTGAATCAAATCCTCAACCAGAACACTTGCAGGAAGTCGTGCAAGCAAATGATAAGCAATACGTTTAACTAATATTGTATGCTGTTCAAGCAATGCTGATTTATCAACATGAACATTGTAAGTATTTGCTTTTAGCACTTTCACTCCGATACGTTGAGTTTTTACAGGTAAGTACTGTAAAGTTATTTATTATCCAATAACTTTTCAATAAAAAATTCTAAATGCCCAGATGCTCGACTAGGGATTGACCAGGTGCAAATTCTTTTTGCCAGTGCTGTCAATGCTAATGCTGCTGGGGATTCAGGAAAAGCTTCAACAATAGCTTTTTGTCTTCGCACTGACTTTCTAATATTTTCATCAAAGGGAACGACTGCAACAAGATCCAAAGCGACATCAAGAAATCGGTCGGTGACTTTAGTTAACTTAGTAAAAAGTTGTTGTCCCTCTTTTGAACTTCGGACCATATTGGCAACCACTTTAAATTTAAACACGCCATGATCTCGACTTAATAACTTCATTAAAGCATAACAGTCGGTAATTGAAGTAGGTTCATCACAAACCACCAGTATTACATCTTGAGCAGCTCGTGTGAAACTCAAAACCATATCAGAAATGCCAGCAGCGGTATCAACAATCAAAATATCCACTTCAGCTTTCATATCACTAAAGGCTCGAATCAATCCAGCATGTTCTGCCGGCGTTAAATCAACCATAGACTGCCTACCAGAAGTGGCCGGAATAATTTTAATCCCCGCAGGGCCATCAATGATAATGTCGTCCAACCCACACTCACCTGACAATACATGAGATAAGTTTCTTTTAACTCTCAAACCTAACATCACATCTACATTAGCTAAGCCTAAGTCAGCATCAAGCACTAAAACCTTCTTACCCTGTTGAGCAAGAGCAATAGCTGTATTTAATGAAACATTAGTTTTACCAACGCCTCCCTTTCCACCCGAAACAGCGATGACTTTTATGGGTTGTAAGTCTTGCATTTTTCTTAAGCCACTCGCTTGATCTATCATCTATTTGTTCTCATATTCTTTGAATGTTCTTTTACTTACGATAAAAGAAGTGAAACTCATATTAATTTGCTTAGATTTAGTTCGCTCTACCATACCTTACTAGAGTGATAATACCTCTGCATTATTTTTAGGTACGGAACGAACACTAACCGCTTGTTGAGCAGGTAAATGATTAACCATCTTATCGGCAAGGGTAACTAATTTATCAACATTAGCAACTTTAATATCTTCAGGAACTCTTTGTCCATCGGTAAGGTACCCTATTGGTAAGCCATTTTGAATCGAAGTTGAAATTATTTCACCGATGCTCAAACTTTCATCAAGTTTAGTGTAAATAACACCCGATAATGGTACCTTTTTAAAACGTTCAACATTTTCTTGCATCACTCTTTGCTGCGTATTAGCAGCAAGAACTAAATAATTACGAATCTTTACACGAGTATTCATCACTAACGTTGTTAAGTGCTCAGCTAATCGAATGTCACGCTGCCCCATCCCTGCCGTATCAATTAAGATTAATTTTTTATTGGAGAATAATTGTAATAGAACATCTAATTCTTCAGCATCTTTGGCAAGTTTTACATTACAGCCAATAATTTTTCCATACGTGTTTAATTGTTCAAAACCAGCAATACGGAAGGTATCTGTTGATATGAGAGCGATTTGATCTGCACCATGGTATTGAGCAAATCGAGCAGCAAGTTTAGCAATGGTTGTCGTTTTACCCACACCTGTTGGTCCAATTAAGGCAACGACACCGCCACGATTAATAATGTCGTTATTGGTGGTATTTAGTTGCTGAGCAATTAATTTTTTAGCGTGATGCCATCCATCTTCCTGACTTTCACGCTGAGGAACATAACCCGCTATTTGATCAGCAATTTGTTCGGTTAATCCTAACGCAATTAAACGATCAACTAATACAGCGCGTTGGGGATCTTTTTGTGCTAAGTCTTGCCACATTAAACCCGACACTTGGTGCTCTAATAACTTTCGGATAGCAGCCATTTCTTCTTGCATTGACTGCAAATCAATGCTGCCTAACTTATTTTCGTTATCGTTTATATTTACTTCACTTTCTTTTTTTACCGAAATTTCAGGAGCGAAATCATTATCACCACTTAACTCAGAGTTAAGGTTTTCTTCATCAGCAGGGTTCTGCAATCGTTGAGTAAAAGTTTTAAATTGCTGGCCAATACTTTGATCTGAAGAGGCATTATTTTCTTTAGCCGACAATGTAGGTTCGTGCTGTACTTGGCGATTAAGTAATGCTGATAAGCTATCAGCTGGCACCTGAGCCTTGTCATTATTTGTCATATGAGTGTTATCGCCGTTAACGCCGATATTATTAGTGTTGAGTGAATGATTCAGCGTCACCAAATCATTGGCAATTTCTGAAGGAATATCAGGACTATTATTTTGAGCTAGGGCTGCGTTAATTTTTGGTTTTGCCTCAGGCGTTACTTGTGAATAATCTACAGCCGCCATTATTTCGACACCTTCAGGGACTTTTTTATTTGACATAATAACCGCATCAACACCAAGCTCTTCTTTAATTTGAGCTAATGCCGTACGCATATCTTTTGCTACAAAACGTCTAATCTTCATTACATTCTCTTTCTATCAATTACTAGCTATAAATTCCCAGTTGCTATTAAGCGCTGGTACTACTGGCCGATGGCACTTACTATTTTGATTTGTTTATCATCAGGAATTTCTTGGTAAGAAATAACACGTAAACTTGGAATGGTATATTTTACAAATTTAGCCATTACCGTTCTTAAAATTCCTGAGGTTAGTAAAATAGGGGTATCTCCTGCCATTTCTTGCTGTTGAGTACCTTCAGTTAATGATTTCTGTAAACGCTCAGCTAAGCCTGGCTCAATACCAGCACCGTCATCTCCTGCTACTTGCATTGACTGATGCAACATTTGTTCCAGTTCGGGTGACAATGTTATGACGGGTATTTCAAACTCAGGGCCCACTAAGTCTTGAATAATAAATTTGCGAAGGCTTATTCTTACCGCAGCAGTCAAAATATCAGTGTCTTGACTCTTGGGTCCATATTCAACAAGGGTTTGCACTATAGAGCGCATATCTCTTACCGCAACACCTTCATTCATTAAATTCTGTAAGACTTTAACAACCGAACCTAACGTCAAAATATCAGGAATCAAACCTTCCACTAATTTAGGGTAATTTTTAGCAAGCATATCAATCAGACTTTGAACTTCTTCATGCCCTAATAGTTGAGCTGCATTATTCGTTAATATTTGACTTAAGTGTGTTGCTAAAACAGTTGCAGAATCGACTACGGTATAACCTAATGTTTGCGCATGTTCACGCTGACTTTGGTTGATCCACACAGCATCTAAACCAAAAGCGGGATCTTTGGTCGTTATGCCATCGAGCTTTCCATACACTTGTCCTGGATTAATAGCGAGCTCATGATCATGACGTATTTCTGCCTTACCAATGGTTACACCCATCAAAGAAATCTGATAACAATTAGGGTCTAAGTCTAAATTGTCACGGATATGAACCGCTGGCACTAAAAAACCAAATTCTTGTGAAAGCTTTTTACGAACACCTTTGATTCGGCTAAGCAATTCACCACCTTGAGCTTTATCAACTAGGGGGATCAATCGATAACCGATCTCTAAGCCTATAATATCAACTGGATTAACATCATCCCAACCTAACTCTTTGACTTCAGCTTCTTGTTTCTTTGACTCTACTTGGGTTTGCTCCTGTTCATCATTAAGCTCTTTGACTTTGCTCTTTTTAAGCTTTTCGCCAAAGTATGCCGCGGCTGCAATAATGGCGGCGAACATTAAAAAAGTGAAATGAGGCATCCCAGGCACGATGCCCATAATAAACATCAAAGCAGCCGCTGAATAAAGCGACTTTTCTTGACCCAGTTGACTACTAACTTGCTGGCCCATATCTTCAGAAGTATTTTGACGGGTAACCGCAATAGCGGTAGCAACAGAGAGTAATAACCCAGGGACTTGGGCGACTAAGCCATCACCGATAGTTAATACTGTATAGATTTCAACGGCACTATCAAAAGAAAGGTCATGTTGAACCATGCCAATAACTAAACCACCAACTAAGTTGATAAATAAAATCAAAATACCGGCAATAGCATCACCTTTTACAAATTTACTCGCACCATCCATTGAGCCATAGAAATCAGCTTCAGTGGTAACTTCAATACGACGATCCCTGGCTTCTTCTTGATTAATAAAGCCTGCGTTTAAATCAGCATCTATTGCCATTTGTTTTCCAGGCATGGCATCTAAGGTGAAACGTGCGGTTACTTCGGCAATACGACCGGCACCTTTAGTGATAACAACAAAATTTATAATGATAAGGATTAAAAAAACCACCATACCTACCGCATAGTTTCCACCAATAACAACGGAGCCAAAAGCTTCAATAACTTTACCTGCGGCATCAGGGCCAAGATGACCTTCTAACAAGACCACCCGAGTACTAGCAACATTAAGTGCTAAACGTAAGATCGTTGCAATAAGAAGCACAGCAGGGAAAGAGCCAAAATCGAGGGGTTTAAGGGTGTAAACGGTGATTAGCAACACAATTAACGACAAAGCAATATTAAAAGAAAACAAAATATCGAGTAATATTGGTGACATAGGCAGAATAACCATACCTAAGGCCGCCATAACAATAATAGGGGTACCTAAGCCAGTTAAATGTTTGAATTTACTTTTGTCGAAATTGTTTAAATACGCTGATAATTGCATTGCTACTTCATAATGGCTTTTTGACACTTATTAAAGAAAAAGCAAAAACTAGACCATAAAGCATAATCCAGCTTATTAAATTTTTAACTAAGCAAGACTAATACTTAAAATCATCAGGGATAGGCAAATTTTTGGCTATAGGGATAGGTTTTCTTGCACGGCCTTTACGATGTTCATTTAATTGAAAAATAAAGGCTAATACTTGTGCTACAGCGGCAAAGAGTTCCTCTGGAATATCATCGCCAACCTCTGCAGTATAATAAAGAGAACGAGCAAGCCCTGGAGATTGGACAATTTCAATTGCATGCTCTTTAGCTATAGTACGAATATGTAACGCCATTTCATCGGCACCTTTTGCTATTAATATCGGCGCTCCACCGACAATGGGATCATATTGCAAAGCGACAGAAAAATGACTAGGGTTAGTAATAATCACATCGGAATTTGCGACATCAGCCATCATCCGCCTTTGTGACATTTCATACTGTGTACGTTTAATGCGCCCTTTGTTTTCAGGGCTGCCTTCTGAGGTTTTGTGCTCGTCTTTAATTTCTTGTTTCGTCATTTTTAATTGCTTGGTATGATTCCAAACTTGATAAGGTGCATCAATTACCGCAATAATAATTAATGAAATGGTCAGGGTCATAAACATCCCTAACAATAATTGCACCGCATGAACAAAATTGATCGGTATAGACTCTCTGCTCAAACCTAAAATTTCATCAAACAAGCCATTGAGTAATAAATAAGCAACGATAAAAACAACAAAAAACTTTAGTATCGACTTAACTAACTCTACATAAGATTGGGTACCAAACATCCTTTTAAAACCGGCAAAGGGGGACATTCTACTAGCCTTGGGTGCCATGGCTTCCAGAGAGAAACTCAGACCGCCCAAAAGCGTATTACCAATAAAAGCGGCCACGGCAATAATGGCAAAAATCCATAACATAGGAATAATAATCAATGAGATACTTTGACCCACAATATTAAAAAGTGCATTAATATCTAAGGCTTCTTCTCGAGAAAAACTAAAAAGTCGTTTCATCATCCCTGATAAACCGTCAACCAATGAGCTGCCAACTAACATCATGGCACTGGCACTACCAATTAAAACAAACATAGTACCGAGCTCTTTAGAGCGAGCTATTTGTCCCTTTTGTCTGGCATCGGTAAGCTTTTTATCCGTGGGTTGTTCTGTTTTTTCGCCACTGTCAGACTCTGCCATTTAGCTCACTCCACAGTTGATCAAATAACAACTAAAGTCTAAGGCTCTTTGCCATTGCGCCTCGAAATGGGTAAAGAAATTTCCCATAGTCAACCACATAATCAATAAGCCAGAGAGCATAGTCACCGGAAAACCAATGGCGAAAATGTTAAGTTGAGGAGCGGCTCGCGTCATAATACCAAAGGAAAAGTTAATTAATAACATTGCCGTTACTGGTGCTAATGCTAGTGATAAAGCTGTTGCAAACATCCAGCTGCCCCACTCGACTATCTCTTTAAACTTAACCGCTTCAAAACTATCCATTGGGATAGGTAAGGTATTAAAGCTAGCAACGACAAATTGTAAATAAGTTAAATGACCATCCATCGCCCAAAATAAAAGCGTTGATAATATAAGAAAAAACTGGCCCACGGCAGGTACATTCATGCCACTGGCTGGATCAACCATAGAGGCAAAACCCAGGCCCGTTTGCATTGCAATAATTTGCCCCGCCAGCGTAAAGGTATTAAGCACCATAATGGTAACAAAACCGAGCATAACGCCAATGAGTGTTTGCTGGGCGATCAATAAAACAGTGGTAAAAGAAAAAAGATCTCCGACGTTAGAAGAAGGAATTGCTGGCATAATGGCAAAGGTAACCGAAAGAGATAAAAATAACTTCACTTGAGTTGGAATAGTTTTAGAGCCCAAACCTATCATGCTCATAACCAGCGCTGAAATCCGGGCAAAGGGCAGTATAAAGTCAGCAAGGTATTGATTAATGACTGACTCAGTAAACTCCATTAGCTTACCACACTGGGAATACTACTAATTAAACGAATGGTATAATCCATTAGTTTTGACACTAACCAGTGACCACCAAACATTAACGATAACAGAGTAACAATTAATCGTGGCAAAAAACTTAAAGTTTGCTCATTAATCGAAGTAGCAGCTTGAAAAACAGCAACAATTAAACCCACACATAAACTTGGCACAATAACAGCACTTACCAGCAAAATGACCAAAAATGCCGCATCACGTAAAATATCAACAAATATTTCAGGACCCATATTTATCTCCCATGCCCATCAGGTTCAGTAGTGAACATCAACACCACTAAGTTCCTAAGCCATAACTAGTGGCAATTGTGCCTATCACTAAATTCCAACCATCAATCATCACAAATAGCATTAATTTAAACGGCAATGAGACTATCATAGGAGATAACATCATCATCCCCATAGCCATCAGAATACTCGCCACCACTAAATCGATAATCAAAAAGGGAATAAACAACATAAAACCAATTTGAAAAGCGGTCTTTAGTTCACTAATAATAAAAGAAGGAATAATAACCGTCATTGGTAAGTCGGTTGGTTTGTCAAAGTTTTCAATACCGGCCATCTCAGCTAAGGTTCCTAAGTCTTTCACCCGTGTTTGTTCTAACATAAAAGCACGCAAGGGGACTTTTGCGTTATCAATAGCTTGAACTGGGGTTAACTGTTCATCTAAATAGGGCTGTATCGCTTGCTCATCAATTTGGTTATAAACAGGAGTCATGATAAACAAGGTCATGAAAAGTGTTAAACCAATGATAACTTGATTAGACGGTGTTTGTTGTAGACCAAAAGCTTGACGTAAAATAGCCAAAATAACAACAATACGAGTAAAAGAAGTCATCATAATCAATGCTGCAGGAATAAAACCGAGCGCAGTCATGAAGATTAAAATTTGTAAGGTCACCGAGTATTCTTGAGAGCCATCAGCATTAGTGGTTAGGGTTAACGCTGACATATTCAAATCATCAGCAGCATAGAGAGTACCACTGACAATAAATAACGTCGTTAAGAGAAGAAACAACCAAGTAACCTTCTTCAACGAACTCTTTTTTGATGGCGTTAACTCAGCGGTTAATGGTTTCTTCTCTAGATACTTCATCATACTAAACGGACTCTTCTATTGTGGTTTGTTTTTTTTTATGAGGTGTTTTTGAACGAGAGAAACAAAAGACTTACTTAATTCTGTGGTTATTGGCGCTGTAATTTCAAGTGGTTTATCTAAGGTATCTAACAAGGTGATTTGTTGGCTAGTAACGCCTAACAGTTGCTGTTTATCACCAACCTGCACAACAATCAAACGCTCTTTGGCTCCTAAAGGCATACTGGTAACAATTGCTAAGCCCTTACCTTGAACCTTTAACGGTTGAATACGCTTGAGAATAAAGGCACAGACAATAATAATGACCAACACGGTTAGCAGAGCAACAATCGTTGTCATTACATCCATATTAGCACCAACGTTTTTACCCACTTGAGGTGTTATTTCCACGAAAGGGGTTGCCACTAACTTTTTTTCTTGCGCTTCTTGCGCAAGAACAAACGATGAAAAGACAGTCATACTGATAAAAATGGCTAACCACTTCATTATAGTTACCTTATTATTTTAACTTTTTAATGCGTTCAACTTGACTAATGACATCGGTTAAACGAATACCAAACTTATCGTTTACTACAACGACCTCACCATGTGCTATCAAAGTGCCATTAACTAAAACATCAAGTGACTCACCTGCAACACGATCAAGCTCAACAACAGAACCTTGATTAAGTTGTAATAAATTACGAATACTAAGTCGGCTTCTCCCTACTTCCATTGATATAGTCACGGGGATATCTAAAATAGTATCAAGTTTTAATTTTTCATCTCCATTAATAGGAGCGTCTTCTGAAAGCTCTTCTAACGCTACCGCTTTAGCATCTGGAGTGGCCGCAGCCTGCTCATCCCGCATACCTAAATCATTATCTGTACTCATAACACTTGCCTTAATGTAATTTTCTTTAATCTTGGGAATTAAAATCATCTTCTAAAAGATCTAATTCCGCGTTACTGTCAAGACGTTTACCGCCTTTAGTTAAAATAGTTAATTTGCTTTTTACTTCAGGACGTTTAATTTTAGACTCTATTTTCAATGCTAAGTTATCACGACTTTGACCCAATTTAGCGCGGTAGGTTGGTAAGTTTTCAACTAACACCGTAATATGCTCAGGTAATGAAACGGGAATAATATCCCCGGTCTTTAATGCCATAATTTGCTGTAGGGATAAGGGAACTTCAATAAACTTAGTGGTTATTTCAACGTCAACATCCATAATTTCATCACGTAAAGCTTTTGACCAACGCATGTCAGTATCTTCTTTATCACTCTGCAAACCGGCATCGAGTAGTTCTCTAATAGGCTCTAGCATTGAATATGGCAAGACAATATGAAAATCACCACCGCCACCATCCAACTCAATATGGAAAGAACTAACAACCACCACTTCGGTGGGGCTCACAATGTTTGCCATTGCTGGGTTTACCTCTGAGTCTACATACTCAAAAGAAACGTCCATCACTGGAGACCAAGACTCTTCGTAGTCTTCAAAAACCAATTTCATCAACATTTGGACAATTCGGCGCTCTGTCGGTGTAAATTCTCGACCTTCAATTTTCGTATGGAAGCGGCCATCGCCACCAAAAAAATTATCAACAAGAATAAAAATCAATCTTGCTTCCATAGTAACCAATGCCGTACCTTTTAATGGACGGAAACGGACCATATTTAAACTTGTGGGTACAGAAAGTGTGTGGACGTATTCACCGAATTTAACCATCTGAATACCGTTAACTGATACATCAGCAGTTCGGCGCATCATATTAAATAAACTAATACGCATATGACGAGCAAATCGTTCGTTAACCATTTCCAACGTTGGCATGCGTCCACGAATGATGCGATCTTGTGATGAAAAGTCATAATCAGAAATGCCACCTTGAACATCAGTATCTTGCTCGGCTATTTCTTCATCAACATCATCAACACCATTCAATAGCGCATCAATTTCGTCTTGCGATAATAAATCACTCACTCTATATCTCTTTCATCTTTTTAGTTTAGCTTCTATAACACGTCACTAAAGACTAGCAACTCGACACTTTCTTCACTTGTAGCTCTTAACTCTAACTCTTAACTAAACCTTGATGAAAAAACTTATTGCATAATAAACCCGGTAAACAGTACTCGTTCAATGGTTGGCTTACTCGTCAGTTCTTTCATTACATTTTGCACTTCAATTAACGACTTCTGCTTTAATGTTGCCTTACCTTGACTCGTTGCTAAATCATCAGCGTTAGCTTGCAAAAAAACCTTTAACAAAGTGCTTTCTAATAAGGGTATATGCTTTTTACTCATTTGTTCATTATCGTCACCACGCACTAACAACTGGACTTTAATTTCAATAAATTTATCGCGAACAGCACCTGACGCATTAAAACGGAATGCCTGAGGTAAGATAACATATGAAGCAACCCCTCTTTGTTCAGCGTTTTTTACTATGGTTTCACTGCTCGATTGGCCATCATTGTCGGCGTCACTTAAGTCTTTATCACTCCCACTAAAAAAAAAGTATGCGCCTGCGCTACCGATGAGGACAATCATTATCGCAACAATAATGAGTAATTTTTTCTTTTTATTAGAGACATCAAGCGGTAAGTCTTCCTCGCTTTCTATTTCATCGGCCATCATTTATTCCTAATAAATTAGTGAAGTTGCATATTATATACATTTTCAGTTAACTATATCCTTGAAAACACTTTGAGCCAATGTGTTTTATTCATTAGGCATAGTAATCCACAGCAGATGATGGAGTTTTAAACAATTCAGCCAATAAAACAGTCTCATTGGCCCCTGGTTCGTGTTCATCGACACCAGATTCGCTGTCATTAGACGGTGTGTTTGTTTCATCATCTTCAGATTGCTGCCCTTGCTGCTCAACATTGGCATCACCGACATCGACACCATTTTGCGATAACATGTCCTTCAATTTACCTAAGTTTTCTTCAAAAGCTTCTTTCGCTTGTTGGTTTTGTACAACAAAATTAATCACAGCCTGTTCATGTTGTAAATTCACTCTCACATGAACACTGCCAAGCTCGGGGGGATCCAATCGAATATCAAACTGTTGTAGTTTTTGTGAGATTATCACCAGTATTTTATCTTTTACCGCCTCAGTAAAATCTTTTCTAACAATCGAGATAGTTTCATTTAATACCACCGCATTATTTTTAACCTGGCTAACACGCTCATTCATGACAGCATGACTGATATCTTCAATAGTCACCTCAGATGGGCCAATTTCTTGACTCCGAGTGACTTGTGACGAGATATCTGTCAACTGACTGTTAGATGGCGCCAAACTTACATTGGGATTAACGCCCGCTTTTTTAGTCTCGATAACATCACTGTTTTCATCCACTGTATTTGGCATTAAAACGTTTTTTTCATATTGTAACTCTTTGGACAAGGCGTCCTTTGCTTGGCTATCAGCCACATTTTTTTCTGCCAAATGAGCTTTCACCTCAGTTTGTTGGTTAACAAACACTTCTTGATTAGCTGATTTTACTTCCGTATTTTTTAATGATGCATTATTGAGAGTAATACTGCCTTGCACACTGCTATCAATATTGCCCTTTGGTGAACCACTGGTTTGGCTAGCATCTTTTAATGCAACATCAGTTTGACTACTAGTCGCTAATACTGTTGACAATACTGTCTGACCAACAAACTTATCATTCAGCAATGACTTATCATCAAGCGTAACGTTATCAATTTCTTGCTCTGTATTTGCATCAACAGTTGCCAGCTTATTACTAGCATCAAGCTTTTCTTTTTCTGTTAGGGAGACGTTAAGCTGCGTATTTTTAATCGTTTGACTGATTTTTAATGCTAACGCATCATTAGGTACCGCTGATGACTGGCTTAAATTAATTTGTCTTTCATTAACTATTTCATCGGCTGTTACCTGCGGCTGGCTCGTCGCTAGACCTTCAATGTGACTTACAGGTTTATCACTTTGTGACGTTTGTAATATCTTATTCGAAGAATTAACCGATAAAACAGAGTGTTGTGACTGTTCAAGTTGACTTAAATCAACATCAACTGTTACCTGCGGCTCGCTCGTCGCTCGCTCTTCAATGTTACTTGAGGGTTTATCACCCTGTGAGGTTTGTAATATCTTACTCGCAGAATTAACCAATGAAATAAAGTGTTGTGACTGTTCAAGTTGACTTAAATCACCAACGGCTTTAGCCTCCTCGTTCACTAAAGCTGCATCATCAGCACCTGTCATTTTTTCAATCTCAGTGCTCGTTATATCAAGCGCTTCATTGTCAACGTTTAGCGTATTAATGTGTTTTTCTAAGGAATCGGCTTGTTGCGACTCTTTTTTTGACAGTTTATTGCCGCCATTGTTCGCGTTATCTGCAGCATTGCCACTTATATCAGAGGCGATATAACCGTCAATTATTTTTGAAAAATTGCCATCACCTTTTTGATTTTTACTCGTCATCAATTGAGATTCAACATTTGAATCAGTAGGTTGAGTGACATCAACAGGTAGTACATTCAATTGAGCCATAATAAATCCAATAAGTCTTCAATGGGTTTAACGAAAAATTTAATAACAACACCCTAGATGAAAGCAATACTCGTACCAATACAACTTAGTAACGATATTTTTGTGACAGGTTTTTGAGGATTAAAGTCTGCGTCGAATAAATTGCTGGTTGGCAATTTCATCAAACATTTTTTGCTCGTTAGTTTGAGTCACTAACGCTGCTTTTTTCAATTGCTTATCACGTAAATGCTCGACCGCTTTCACTTTTTGTCGTTGTTTCATCCAAAGGTTTTTACATTGTTCACTAAGAGCTTTTGCTTGAACCATGGCAATACGAACTTGTTCTGAAGCATGATCTAACTTAGCAATAAAAGCGTGGTAATGTGTGTACGTTGCACTATCAATGCCTTCCATTGAACGTTGACTTAGACGTTTCATATATTCGAGACGATAGTCACTGACACCATTTAAACGAGAAATATTTTGTTGGTATGCTTGCTCTGCTATTTGTAACTTTTGAGCGGCCTGCGCTTCTTTGTCCTTTTCAAATTTAAATAAGATATCAAGTTGTCTCATTAACATAATAATTAACCTGCTTTATTTTTGTTGGCATTCGAATGGGCTTGAGCTGCTGAGAGTATTTCTTGTAATTGAGCAAGGCTTTGATCATAGGGGATCACTTCACGCATTTGTTGCTGTAAAAAGAAGTTAATCACGGGGAGTAAATTAATCGCTTGATCAATTCTAGGATCATTGCCTTTGGTATAAGCCCCAATAGCAATTAAGTCTTTATTTTGTTGATACAAAGAATACACTTGTTTTAATTGCCTTGCTAATTGCTGATGCTCATCACTGGTCACCATTGGCATAACACGGCTAATAGAGCCTTCAATGTCAACGGCAGGGTAATGCCCCGCATCGGCAAGCTCTCTTGAAAGGACAATATGGCCATCTAAAATGGCCCGAGCCGCATCAGCAATAGGGTCTTGTAAATCATCTCCTTCAGTAAGTACCGTGTAAAATGCAGTAATTGAGCCTTGTCCATC
>Ga0307488_10002851_pt1 | contig 14537 bp, 10 predicted proteins | sample SB02metaG_FD_202248 | JGI IMG/M metagenome (GOLD analysis project Ga0307488, IMG submission 202248) | Sea-ice brine microbial communities from Beaufort Sea near Barrow, Alaska, United States - SB 0.2 | ecosystem: Environmental > Aquatic > Marine > Coastal | place: USA: Alaska | collected... | reverse complement strand
AAAAACTGGCAACTGAACTTCCCCGGCCCACTCCCCACACTATGTTATTTGCTCTCAATGTGTCCACGAAGTATATTAGAAATTGCAATACCTTTATAAAATCTTTCTGTTCAAACAGTTTGTACTCGGTCTGTACTCTTGTCTTCTCATCATCGTTCTGGCATTTGTCTAGTAACCATCCAAGCACATCAATCTGGTAATACTTCTCGGGCATGTGCCAGTTGTTGATGTTCTTGTGATCAAACTCTGTCAGTGTTTCCCTGTCTGGTGCTGTGTTTATTATGGGTAGGTCTATGCCTAGCTCTTTGAGACTGCTGTTGTATTGTTCAGTGTCCTCGAAGAACAGTTTGGAGATGTCAAATGTTGGATCTGTGTACAGTAGATCTATTGCGTCCTGCTCTTTGAATATGCAGTCACCATGATCATTTATTTTTGTCTTTGCCGCCATCTAATACCTTTGGGTTGAACTCAAATATTTTAGCATGGTCATCGTGCTTCTTGTCAACTGGAATCTTGTTGTTGTTCCAACCGAAGTGTCCTGTGTATATGCCTTTGTCAAGTTCTTGATCATAAGTTGCCGTGTCTGCCCTCAACCACCATGGATCAAATTTGCTGAATTTGTCTGAGAACCAATCTGGTGCATCTAACAGTATAAGCTCTTTGCTGTCTTTGTCAACCGTGTAGGTAATACCGTCTCCCTGCCATGAACTCAGTTCTATGAAGTTTATGGTGATCTTGCTGTCCAGTATGGCATTCGCCTTGCAGAAACACACTGCCGCCATGATCTGATCATACGGTGGCTTGGGTAGTTCCACGAATCTGTTGTTGCTGGATTTCTTCAGTGTGTGATAAAGTTTCTCATCTCTCCATGTGGTGATGGTGTTTGCGAAAACCTGTTCAAAAAGATTTTTAAGTCTTTCAAAGTAATCTGTCTGCTCTTTCAAGTCTGCCGTGTGCGGAGTTAGGGAGATGTTTAAATTGTATTCGTTGCCGAACAACTCACCGTCTACTATGATGATTGATTTGAATTTTGTCTTCCAGGAAAATGTGTTTGACATCAGCAGTATTTACTAGTCGATGTTGACCAGGTCGCCTAGGTCTGGTTCGTTCCTCAATTTCTTGTTGTTCTCGTGCCATGCCTCGAGTCGTCTCTCCCTGACGGCGTTCTGGTATGTCATGAGTGCGTGTTGCAGTTGGGCCAGCATCTCTGGATTCCTACCAAATCTCTTGGCAGTGTTCACTTTCCGAGAAAGTTCTTTTATTCTTTTTGATATGTCCTCTTCGGATAAGTTTCCTATTTCTTCTTGCAGTGGATGGAAGTACATATTACTCCTTATCTATTAGATGTAGACTTTACCGATCTGGTGCATCAATATTGTTGTGCCACCGTCCGGTGTTAAAAATTCGTATAGGAATCTTTTGTCGTCTGGGAAAGTGATTGTGTCCGATGATCCGTCACCGCCTGTCACATTGTCAGCAACTATAACAGCACTAGGGATGGTCAGGGTGTGTGCCACTGCGGCACAGGTAATGTCTAAAACAATCCTACCAAGTGATCCTGATGCCGGGAAATTCGTAAACGTCAAAGTCACTGATGCATTGGTTGTGATTGTTTGGTAATGTCCATTGTTGTGGTTCAGTGTGATTGCTCCACCTGTTGTTCCGTGTGCATAAACGACTTCTGATGTGTCTTTGAATTTTGCTTGTAATACTTCATTGTTGTTGAAATCACTGGAACTGTTCAGTGAAGCCTTGTTTGTCTGTAGGCTTTCGATCTCTGTCTTGGCCTCTGTGAAGTTGTTCTTGATCGCTGAGAAATTGTCCCTGAAGCCCTGTGAACTGTTGTCCTGTCCCGCTGTAGGATATGTTCCGTCTACGTTACCTGGTACTATGTTGCTTGCCATGTGTTAAATTCCTTTGTTTCTAAATGCTAGATATTTATCGTTGCTTCTCTCCACCTTTATTATTGTTCCTTCTGCAGGCGCTTCCTTGGTGAAGTTTATGGTCGTTTTCCTGTTTGCAGTATCGTGTGTTAACGTTACTCCGAACTCGTGATCTGCTGACCTCAATGTGCCATCCACTGTCAAGTAACTGGGATCAACGTTGTTGTCTGCAGTCACCCCACTGCCAACATAAACCACTGATGTTCCTTCTTTTACCAGTATATCTTCCTCGTGTACGATCTCATTGAGCTCAAATGTAGTGGTGGATCCGTCTGCTGTGAACACTTCCGGGGATACCACGCTCTTGCTGACAGCATATCTGTCCATGGTGAACTGTATGTTCTTGAATTCTATTTGTTTGTCCTCTATCCTCTTCTTCAGTCTGGCACTTGTGCCTGGCTTACAGTAACAGATGGGCACTGCCATCACGTAACCCAACGGTGACAGTGTGTCTGACTGTGTTGTCCTCATCCATAATGGCAGGTATGTGTATTCCTTGTTCCCCAAGCTCTTCATCCTTGATCTCATGTTGGCCACTGCGTTGGGGTAGAGATGTGTGACAGTTCCTAGGTCAGCACTCAGTTGGTTTGCGTATCTGACTTTTGAACCAGATGTGCTGAATGATAATCCACCATCTGTCGTTATCTCGTATTCTTCATAATCGGTTGTGGCATTCGTACTTGAAGCCCTGGGTCCTAGCACAGGTTTTACGATAGCGTCTCTCAATTTTATTGAACTTGCCACCGACTCCCCCTTGCTGTTGACCATTGTATCTTTCATCTCAACATACACCACTTCGTATTTCACAACACCATCTTCTTTCGCCTCTGCTGTTTTTATATCCCCGAAGTACAAAGTCTTTGGCGCATGGTTCTGTTCCATCTGTTGTTGGAATGCTGTCAGTGTCTGTGCTTCCAGTCCTGCCAGTAACAACATTTCTGCCTTGTTCCTCATTCCAAAAGTTGGATCCTCTGCTCTATAGATGTACTCTGGTGAGTTTATGTTTGGATCCTGTGATATGCTGTAGAACACATTCTGATCTATGAAAGATGTTGCGTGTCCTGACATGTTTCCATATTCTTTTTCAGTGTACGGAATGTCTATGTTAAGTGTGAACTCTTTTGACGTTGCCGCAGTTTGGTACTGGTCACTGACAGTGACTTCGAATGTAAATGCTCTCGTGGAATCTGTGAATTCGCTTGGATCTATTGTTCCTATCAGATTACCTGCATCTGAAAGTGTTATGCCTGTCGGCAGTGATCCTGATGTGACAGTGTATGACAACACCCTATTTGGTTCTTCGTCCACGGTCTCTATTGACAGTATACTTGGTATGCCCGCGGTCAGTGTTCCTATGATGTCTGGTGTCGAGAAACTGATGCCGATGTTGATCTCACCGACCACCTTCATGGTGAATGTTCTTTCTGAGAACGTGTTGAGTCCTGTTGCCACAACCCTGTTGGCCCTTACAGTGAATGTGTAATCAACTTCCACAGCGGCCTGTGTGGCCAGTGAACCGTAAAGCTCTCCGGAGTTCAAGTCAATTGAAAGTCCTGTTGGCAACGCACCTGCTGTTATGCTGTATTCCAGATTTGCCTGTAATGGATCAAAGTCTGAAACGTCAATCCTGATGAGAACCTTGTTGTCGTGCCTGAATGTTCCGAGATCTGATTCTGTCGTGAACACGGGAGGCCTTCCTGTGTGTAGATCCATGGTTACTGCATTGTCACCTATCAGCGTCTGGTCAATCGTGACATTTGAATTTGAAACTATCCAGTAGTCTGCTGAGTAGACAAAGATATTGAAGTTACGATCCACACTTGAAACACCGTCAGTGACCCTCACTATGAAATCATAGTTCACGGATCTGGATTTTGAGAAAACGGTCCTGTCATAGATGTTCTGTGGAGCAGTTGATGATCCACCATCGCTTGGGGTCAGTGCTGAATAATCTGGGAAAGCATCAAAGTCATAACCACCCTGTGGTCCGTAACTCTCGTCAATGGCCAGTTCGACCACACCAGATATCTTTCCATTCAGCGTCATTGTCACTCCCGGCGGTAGTGATCCCTGTACTACTTCGTAAACAAGATTCTGTCCTGCCGCTGTGTCTGTGTCTGTTGCCACTATGTCGTACTCTATGTACGATCCGTCAAGCACAGTGACATTTCCTGTGACATCTGCCGTGGACAATGTACTGTCAGTGGTCGATGAGCTGTCAGCGGTGTAAACAGTCGAAAGTGGTTTGTTCAGCTGTCCTGCAACTGTCGTGAATGAGGGTGCATCCGCACCTGCCACATCCAAGGTGAATGATCTGTCTGTTATTGCGGATCCGGCCGTGGCTCGCACGACGAAAGTGTAAAGAGTTCTCTTGGCAACCTCAGCCGGAGATCCTGTTAGTAAGCCCTCGGATGTTATAGACATTCCAGTTGGTAGGCTTCCTGCAATCAGTGAGTACGTAATGGCCGTGGAATCAGACGTGTTCGCTTCTAGTTGTAGCGAAAATGCTGACTGTTCATCGATAGATGCCAGTTTTCCTGCTGTGGTTGTCCACACTGGTGTTGCCATTAAAATACTCCTTACATGGATATTTATTGGAGTATCAACGATTTACATTGTGTGTTATAGTGTGTTATTAACTATTAAACTGCCGCACTAAATGGTGTTACTGGGTTAGAACCTGCTGGCACCCTCATCACACCTCTTACATGGTATTGGTCAGCCGCTATATCAACTATCTCAAGATAGTCACCAAGTACACCACCTGTTGTGGTACCGTTGAGTGTGATTGTGTCCGAAGCCGCCACTGTTGGGAAGGCTGTAACTGCTGTTCCGTCTTCATCTAGGTAAAGCATAACACCATCAATGGTGTTGCTGGCATCTGGGACTGCAATAACATAGTTTGATGTGTTTGTAACACTAACGATAAATTTGTATGTTGCACCCGAACCAGTCGCGTCTGGCAATGTGAGTGTGACTAGTGCGTTACCGCCAACCTCACCAAGTAATAGAGTCCTACCTGCGTGTTCTGTTACCGTGACTGCGTCTGTTGCCACGAATGTGTGTATGGCTGGCAGGAATGAACCTGTCAGTGTAAGCTGTGAAGCTACTGAGACCACACCCGTGCCCTGCGTTGAAATGGCCAAGTCACCATCTGACGTGTCGTTCTGTAGTGCGTCCGCTCTCACGGTCACTGCTTCCATTAATGTGAAGTTGGCTTCACCGGCCGTTAATCTAGTGTTGGTTCCAGTTACGGCAACGTTTTGTCCTGCCGCTGGTGTCAGTGTGATAGCACCTGATGTTGCTGATAGAACGTTGCCGTCCAGTCTTAAGGCGTCAACGTTCAGCTGTCCTGTGGTTGTCTGTGTTCCTGTGTGTGTAATTGGTCCTGTTAAAACTATAGCACCTGTTCCAGAAGGATCAACAACGAAGTCACCATTTGAATCTGTTGTTATTGTACCATCTGCCAGGATGTTCAAGTCGCCTATTGCAACTGCTCCGCCAAGTGTAAGTGCACCAGTTGTTGTAAGTGCCGCAACTGTTGTAAGTCCTGTCACTCCTAGTGTTCCACCTACTGTCGCATTGTTTGTGATTGCAGTGGTACTTGTTGCTGTGATTGTACACAGTCCACCTGATGTGATAGTTAAATCGGTGTTGTCTGTTTCGATGTTCTCACCGCCATCACCAAAACGTAGGCCGACGTTGACTGGTATGTTGACGTCCGCGGCCGCCGCCAATGTGATGTCTGCACCTGATGTGATTGTAAGGTCTGTGTTGTCACCTTCAATCTTCTCACCTGTACCGAATGTTATACCAACATTGGCAGGTATTACTACATCTGTTACTGCTGTCAGGTTGATCGCACCACCTGATGTGATTGTAAGGTCTGTGCTGTCACCCTCGATCTTCTCACCTGTACCAAATGTCAAACCTATGTTTGCAGGTATTACTACATCTGCTCCTGCAGTAAGATTAATATTTCCTGTGCCTGCTGTGTCTAGTGTGATGTCTGCGTTTGATCCATTGGATATGATGTCGTTGGTTGTTAAACTTGTTGCCGTCACGCTGTCGTTCACTGTCAACGCACCTGTCAATGTGGTTGCTCCTGTAACTGCTAGTGTTGTGCTGAATGCTCCTGAAGTTCCTGTGAATGCACCTGTGACACCAACAGTTGAAGTGGCTGTGACCGCTCCGTCAATGTTTGTTGCTCCGTTCACTTGGAATGCTTCACCTATCGTGATCAGAGATGAATCGTCTGCACTTATGGTTGTACCTGCTAATCTGATTGCTGAGGCAACCACCCCACCTGTTCCTGCAGGTAATAGTACGATGTCTTCGTTTGTTCTTGCTGATGTGATCCTTCTTCCGTTGACGTCTAGATCTCCACCCAGTTGCGGAGTTGCGTCTTCTATAAGATCATTGGCCTCGGCCGTTGTACCGTATAACTCGTCAAAGTTATCGTTTATCTTGTCAAATGCTGTTCTTAATGGATCACCTGTACCGTCGTTTGCACTAGATCCTATGCTTACTGTCTGTTTAGCCATGTCTTAATTCTCCGTTAAATTTTTATTGTGTACCTATTTATGGATTATTCTAAGAACCGGACGTAAAATTATACGTCGATCGCTATTCTCTGGAACTTGAATACACAGCTGTCGCTTGATGTGTTTGTGACCAGCAATCTGGCGTCACCACTGTTCACATCTGCACTGAAAGTGGCCAACGGCCCTGTGTGATCTGTTGTGGATCCAAAAGATACAACGTAGGCATCTGTACCATCGTGTGTTACGTTGGCCTCCACTACCTCAAATCTGCTGTTTGTGGCATCTGCTATGGATATGAAGTATTTTGCACTCCTGTATGTTGCAACAGCGAATGTGTTCAGCACTGTTGTATCCGAAGTGGCCACTGTTGTAGTGGCATCTGCTATGTCCGAGTAGCTCAAGGTCGCCCCTGCAGTGGCAAATGCAAGTGTGCCTGATCCATCAGTCTTCATGAACTGGTTGGCACTTCCATCTGACGTTGGGAAAGTCAATCCTTGTATGGTCACACTGCCTGTGCCGTTGCCTGACAGTTCAAGGTTGGCGTTTGACGAGTTGGTCCTCACTGTGTTGTCGTCCAGTGTTATTCCCTCCAAGGTAAGTGCTGAAGTCACTGTCAGTGTGGTGAACGTACCCGCCGCCGGCGTTGTCGCACCAATGGCAGTGCCATCTATGTTTCCACTGTTGATGTCGGCCTTTGCTATTGAAACCTGTCCTGTGCCAGCTGGTGACATGACCAGGTTTGAGTTTGACTGTGTCGTGGTGATCTCGTTGTCTGTTATGTTGATATTGTCATCTATGGTCAGGCTTGAAATTATCACTGATCCTGTTCCGCCTGGCTCAAGACGTATGTCCGCGTTTGAGTCTGATGATATCGTGCTGTCTGAAATGTTTAAGTTGTCCACGGCCAGTGTGCCTGTGATACTAGTTGCACCAGTGACAGTCAGTGATCCTAATGTGGATAATCCATCTGCCTGTAGTGTTCCTGTTGTGGTCAGGTTCTCATTGCCAAAAGTGATCGCTCCTGATGAATCTGTTATTGATCCACCTGCCATGGTCAGGGTGCCGACGGTCATTGTTCCTGACGTTGTCAGGTTCTCATTGCCAAAAGTGATCGCTCCTGATGAATCTGTTATTGATCCATTTGACAGTGTGAGGTTACCGATAGTCGAACCTGTTCCACTGTTGATTGTTCCCGTTGAAGTTAAATTCTCATTGCCAAAACTTATTGCACCTGAGGAATCTATTATAGATCCACTTGAAAGAGTCACATTTCCAACAACCAGTGTTCCTGTGGTTGATAGGTTCTCGTTGCCAAAACTTATGGCACCTGATGAATCTGTTATCGATCCGTCTGCCAGCGTCAGGTTACCTATCGTTGAACCGGTCTCAGCTGAAAAGGTTCCTGTCGTACTTAAATTCTCATTTCCAAAGCTGATCGCTCCAGTTGAATCTGTTATTGACCCATTGGCTATTGAAAGTGTTCCAAATTGTGAGTTCGTCGCGGCCGTTATTGTTCCTGACGTTGTCAGGTTCTCGTTGCCGAAGCTTATTGCTCCACTTGAATCTGTTATCGATCCATTTGCAAGTGTGATGTTTCCCACAGTTGAACCCGTTCCTGCTGAAATGGCTCCTGCGAAAGACATTGCACCCGATACTGTTAGTGTACCATCGACTATCAAACCGTCATTGATGTTTATTGCTGTTGAGTCATCTGAACTTAGAGTGGTTCCGCTGATCTTTATTGCACCAAACACAACTGACCCCGTACCCGAAGGCAGTAAATTTATGTTCTCGTTTGATCTTGTACCTTCGATGTTGTTGCCATTGAATCTCAGTCCTGGCATAACAACAGCACCTGAACCGGATGGTGCGAACACCAGGTCATCGTTGGTCCTGGTCGCCCTAATCTCGTTGCCTGTTACTGCTATTGTTGTAAGGTCAAAACCTGGTGATGCATAGATGTCGGTGAAGTTGGTGTTCACCTTGATCATAGCATCTCGTAACGTATCTCCCGTTCCGTCGTTTGCGTTTTGTCCTACATTTAATACTAACTGTGCCATTTTATACTACTATCACCCTTCTTACCACCGTAACTTGGTGTGTATTTGTATTACTTATCGTTCCTCTCAGTCTCACATTTCCACCGCTGATGTCTCCAGTGAACGTCACTAGATCTCCGGTGTGATTGGTTATCCTTCCAAATACAGATAGATAAACTGTTGTGCCGTCGTGTGTGATTCTCACTTCGCAGGTCTCATAAAGTCCATTTACACCACTTCCTGAATCTTCTATTGAAACGTTATATATGGCACTCCTGTACGTTGACGCACTCCAGCTGTCTAATGTTGCTATCGATAAAGGATCCCCTTCTGCCCTGGCCAGTTCTATTTTAAATACATTGATTACCGCACTGGCCTGTTCATCAGCCAGTTGGGCTCTCAACTTGATGGCCCCGCTGTCCACAACTGTTGTGTACGTGACTAGATCTGTTGATGAAGAATCTGTGTTCACACCAAGGCTGACATGGTATGCATCTGCACCATCACTGATCACGGCAATTTCATCTATAGATGATTTGTTATCGGTCTGTTTGGTAGTTGCTACGTAAAAGACGGCCTGTTTTGAACTCTGTGCTATCGAATCGATTTCTGTGTATGTTGTTCCAGACGATTTTGGCAAGTGAATTCTGTATGAATTTACTGTTGTTGAACCACCTGATGTTGATGATGCCAATAATGTTGTTGTGGTACTGGAATGAGAAGCTGTCAACTCCAACTGTGCTGTGCCTTTGGTGCTGACCTGTGGACCTTCTGACACTGATGCTGTTGTGCCATCACTGATCACAGTGGCCTCCATGATGCTCTTGCCATCACCGGCTGATCCTATTATTATGTAGTGTGCCGCGGCATATGTGTTGGTGCTGAATGTGTCTATGGTCGTTGCTGAACTTGAAACTGTGACAGCTGATATGACATTGACGTTTGTGCTTGTTGTTGCTGATTGGTCGTCCGCTAGTAAAATCCTGTACATGTGTATTCTTAGATTGGTGTCCAATCCTGCCGCACTCACAACAACATTGCTACCTGATATGGCCGCGGTGAAAGTGGCCAGGGTGTCTGTCGTGGCGGCACCTGTGTTACCCGAGCTGACTTCGTTGTAAGATGTGATGTAGGCCGCAGATCCATCATGCACAACCAGTAGTTCCACGTTCATGACCTCCCCGCCCGATGCATTCATCACTGAGACGAAATACTTGGCTCCCCTGTGATCCGCATGTGCGAATGAGTCTATGGCTTCTGATGCACTGTCAACATCTGTGTTTATTTCGACCGTGGACAGTGTTGATTCTTCTCCAGTGTAGCCTGTTGAGTCGCTATCTCCAAGTCCAATTCTGTATGATGTTACTGTGTTGTTGACTGCCGTTGAACCGTCATTTTGTCCTGTTAGTTTAAGTCTTATGTTACCGTCATCTACATCAACTTCTGCAGTTGCTACATCAAACTCCTCACTCCTCAGGACTCCACTGTCTGTGATAAAGGCCTGGATACTGCTGTCATCACTGGTCCCGTGTAGAACCGAGTATTTGTGGAAGGATAATCTCCCACTGGTCTGATCTCTGAGCACTGTCAAGTACCACGCACTGTCATACAAAGAGCTGGCAAAAATATCAACTATTTCTTCCACTTCTAGTCCCTGCACAGACACAATCGCAGTAGTGACATGGTCTATCGTTGTTCTGGTTATTTGTTCAACAGTCTTTGCACCTATCACATCCACATAGGTTCCGTTTGAATTTGATTCAGCATCTGACAGTAGGATCCTGTACATGACCACTCGACATGTTCCTGCAGTTCCATTAGCACCTCTCAATCTAACGTTGCCACTGTCTATGTCGACAGTGAAAGTGGCCAGTGGTGTAACTCCGTCATTTGATGCTATGGTATTATATTCCATAATAAAGGCATTGGTGCCATCGTGTACGACCATTACCTCTGTTGATGAAACTTCATTTGTAGTCGTGTTGTTAATTGATATAAAATATTTCGCACCTCTGTATGATCCAGATGCCCAACTGTCTAGAGTTGCCTCTGCGGAGTCTAGGTCTGCAACAAGTTTTGTCTGTGCAAGGCCCGAACCTGCCTGTGTACCTGATGAGTCATCATCTCCCAACCCTACCCTAAAATATGTCACAGCATGGTTATCGGAAACGGATGAGTCAGCAAGGAGTCCTCCCCTACCTAATAGTCTAACATTACTAACAGCAGACCTGACGTCTGACGTTAGATCTACCTCTGCGTCGCTGGTCGAAGACCTCAATACCTGTGAAACACCTATGTTTGACTCAAATGTTGAACCGTCGGCCGTTCCTTGTGCAATTATGGCCTTCTGGAACTGGTACTCTATGGCACTGTCCGCCGCCACTGATCTGCTTAATAGCAGATACCACGCACTGTCGTATTTTGTCTGATCGAATTCGTCTATCACGCTGACAGTTGATCCAAGAGATTCGTGAGAACCTGTAGCCGTGTTGGTGTCTATCTCTGTGATTGATGAGAAACCTATAGAGTTCCTTGCGTCCTGGATGTCTGACACACCCAGTGCGACACCAGTTGAACCAAATGATATGACACCACTCCCGTTGGTCTGTAGGAACTCTCCCGTCTGCCCATCTGCGGTCGGCATGTAGAGGCCGTCGACGATCACTGTGCCTGTGCCATTGCCTGCGAATTCCAGGTTGTCATTTGATCTGCTGGTAGAAAGTGTGTTGCCCGAGAACGTCAGTTTGGTAGGGATCACCAGTGTGGTGTAGTTCAGGTTGCTTGAATCGAAAAGTCCCGTTGATGGTTCATTGGCCCCTATAATTGTGTTGTCTATGGTTCCTGAATCGAGATCTATGTTGTTGATCACCACCGATCCTGATCCATTCGCTGACAGTACCAGGTCCGCGTTTGAAGTCGTGACCTTGATCACGTTGTCAGTGAAGTTGATCGATGAGTCTATGGTCAGGTTGGCCACGTTGACCACACCTGTGCCGCCCGGTGTCAGGTTCAGGTCTGCGTTTGAACTGGTCGAAATTATGTTGTCATTGAATGTAAGGTTGTCCACGGTCATGGCAGAACCAAATGAGGTTGCTCCTGAAACTGACATTGATCCAAGGGTTGATGCGCCATCAACTGTGAGGTTACCTGTAGTTGTTAAATTCTCATTGACGAAAGTGAATGCTCCTGATGTGTCTGTTATTGATCCACTGCCGGCAGATAGTGTGCTGTTGATCGCCATGCTTGAAGCCGATGTTGTTAAATTCTCGTTGCCAAAACTTATGGTGCCTGATGAGTCGGTTATTGATCCATTGGCCAGTGTGAGGTTACCAATGGTAGATCCAGTTGCCCTGGCTATTGTACCTGTTGTTGTCAGGTTCTCGTTGCCGAAATCTATTGCACCACTTGAATCAGTAATCGATCCATTGGCCACTATCAGTGTGCTGTTGATCGCGAAAGATGTTCCTGTTGTTGTCAGGTTCTCATTACCAAAATCTATTGCACCACCTGAGTCAGTTATTGATCCATTGGCCAGTGTGAGGTTACCAAAGATTGAACCAGTTGCCGCTGAAAGAGTTCCTGTCGTTGTCAGGTTCTCATTGCCGAAACTTATGGCGCCTGATGAGTCTGTTATCGACCCATTTGCAAGTGTGATGTTTCCCACCGTTGTGCCTGTGCCTGTTGAAAAAGTTCCTGTCGTCGTCAGGTCCTCGTTGCCGAAATCTATTGCACCACTTGAATCAGTAATCGATCCATTGGCCAGGGTCAGTGTTCCGAATGTTGAACCAGTAATGAAGGTCTTTGCACTACCAAAAGCAAAAGTTCCTGTCGCACTCATTGTGCCATCCACTATTAAATTCTCGTTTATGTTAACACTAGATGAATCAGTGGCATTTATGCTGGTGCCTACAAACCCTAACCCGCTTATCACCACCTGGCCTGAGCCACTGGCTGATATCCTCAGATCATCGTTGGTGTTGACTGCTTCTATGTTGTTGTCGTTGATCCTGATGCCTGGGAACAGGATTGATCCTGTGCCGCTGGGGTGTATGTCTATGTCCGCATTTGACAGTCTTGATGTGATGTTGTTGCCGAGGAACTTGATGTCCGCCGCGACAGGCACCAGATCAAAGAACTCGTTAAAATTGCTGTTGATCTTGTTGCCGGATTCATACAGCGAATCACCGTCACCGCTGTCCGCATTTATGCCTACATCTATTACCTGTTGTACCATATTAGCAATATTTAGTGGAAAACGTTATTGTGTGTTGTAGCTATTAACCAGCACTTACTTTCAGAGTGCCTGAACTGTTCCACAGTTGTCCTGCCGCACTAGGGTCACTAGTGGGCAAATTGGCCATCAGCACCTTAGCCGGAACCATTTCAACTGCTCCTGAACCAGAAGCATCAATTATAAGGTTGTCATTGGACTGATTTGTAGTAATTTTGTTATCGGCCACGGTGACTGCACCCAGTACAATATCACCAGTGCCATTGGCAGTGATTGTTACGTCAGCGTTGGTTGTGATACTTGAGATTGTAGAATTTGTTATCGTTAAATTGTCTATCTCTATCGCACCAGCACCGTTTGCCTGGAGTTTTAAATCTCCATTGGTCACTGAAGTCGTGATTAATCCTGTAGTTCCATCACCGATCAACGAGTATACTTCATCGAAGTTCGTGTTGACTTTCGTCATCGCGGTACGTAAAGTATCGCCTGTTGCCGGATTTCCCAGTGTTCCTGTGTCTATGTTAAGTTTCGCCATAATCTGATACACATATTTATTAAATACAGATATGTTCATAGAAACACTCAGGACCATGAGATTGTACGAACGCCTAAGCAAATTGGGGGTATACCACACCTTCCACAGGAAAAACACCATATACGTATTCAAGTGTGACTCCTGTGGCATCACTTTCCTCAGACCGCGGGCACAGGTGGATCCATACAGGGCCTCGAACGATTACAAGCACGTTTGTTCCTACTGTGATAGCAAGAAGTACGCACAGAAAATTGGTGTAAAGATGAGGAAGATATACCAGCTGGACGCCAGTTCTACCACGAAGACCTTATAGTTTCATCCAACGTATATCATCACGCCGGCCATCCACCCATCTGCGTAGGTCAGCATATATGCCGGTCCTGATGTTGGGCTGGTCGAAGTACCATCTCAGGAATGTGTTGCCCTCGATGTATTCCTTCCTGTTAATGAAATGGAAATTGGTGTTGGGGTGTTTCCTTATGATCTGTCTCAGCTGGAACATCCACTCGTACTTGAGATATGCCTTCATGCTGACCCTAGATGGGTAGTTGATGGTGTTCTTGTACATGTTGTTCTGCTGTCTGCTGGGTGTGTCCCTCTCCCACTGCCTTGAACCAAGTATGTCAAACGCCAACACGACAACATTCTTTATGCCTGACTCTGCCGCCATCAGCACCGCACTCATGCCTGAACCCCGGCTCAGTGAGAAGTCTATGGTCCTTATGCCGTTGCCTTTCTTGATGTCACCACCCCTCCACATCCTGTACAGCTTCAGGTTCTTGGGTGTGTCTGTTTCTTTGTCTCCGTCACAGATGTAGTTCCATGGACTGATGTCTTCCGGACCATGTATCTGGACTTTCCCTTCCTCACGATCGCCTCTTGGGAATCGGAAATTGACATCCATCGCCCAGGAAGTCTTGCCACGTCTAAGTAGAGAGCTTGGATGTGTTTGGTCATGCCATGTCTTGAGTTCGTCATACATGGGTTGGTTCACCGCGACTATGTGATCACACAGTGTTGGGTTGTCTCGGTATATAGCGTTGCACCCGTATATGATACCCTTGCCCTTCAGGTCCTGTATTGGAAAAATTGGTCTGCTCTCACCGTTGCCTATTACAAATGCGGTGTCCATCAAACCCCGAATGATTCTCCACAACCACAAGATGCTTTTGAGTTGGGATTGGATATTTCAAACTGTGAACCAAATGTTTCTTCAACGAAGTCAATCTTTGTTCCTATAATATA
>Ga0307488_10002850_pt1 | contig 14538 bp, 15 predicted proteins | sample SB02metaG_FD_202248 | JGI IMG/M metagenome (GOLD analysis project Ga0307488, IMG submission 202248) | Sea-ice brine microbial communities from Beaufort Sea near Barrow, Alaska, United States - SB 0.2 | ecosystem: Environmental > Aquatic > Marine > Coastal | place: USA: Alaska | collected... | reverse complement strand
AAAGAATTTGGGTTTCTATGCTTGTTCAGGATTCCTTTCTGGGACGTATGAAGTAAATCCCTCTTTCTCCGCATAGTAAAATCTCAATATTGGTAATCAATATTTTGAGGTTTTTTAGTATATGGATTTGTACGATTTATGTATTGTCAGCATATTATAATGTAGAGCTTATAAAAAATAAAAGTTTTTTTATAAGCAACATTTACTTCACCTCATGCACCTTTGAAGCCACTTAAAAAAACTAAAAAAAATCAAACCTAATATTTATTAATCTCACCCACCATGTCTAAATAATATCACTTTTCTTTTAGGGGTAGGTCTTCGTGAGATGATATATAACCCAGATGTTCTAGATTAGTAATGAAGTTTACTACTCTCTACTGTCCTAAGATCGCACACCTCTAAAACCCTTCTAACCCTAAATAAATAAAGGATTAACGTAGTTGCTAAATCCATGTTTTATTAAGGCTTGCAAAATGTGGCTTATGGTTCACCCTTTAGTTCTTCGTTTGCTAAACAATTTACTAAAGTCCACCCTTTTTTATATTGTGGTTTTTCAAAAAGCTTTGAGGTTCTAAATAAAATTGTTTTTAAAGCTTCATTTCGTGCATTTAGTGCATAATTATGAAAGGGAGCAGCTTCCGCTCTTGTTAATGATCTATTTGCATGTTACATTGTAATCAAGAACTACCAGAGCTATAGAGCTAGATAAAAAGTACCTACTAATAAAAACTTGAAAAAATTCGAAAAAATTATTTAATTTCTAAGCTTATACTCTTAAAAATATCGGTTTTATTTTGAGGGGATAGTCTTCGTGAGATAAGTTATACCCCTAAGGTTCTAGATGCCTTAAAAGAAGATTTTTTTTTATAATGTATGTATGTGTATATACAGCATTAACTTCAGTTAATAACTCATGCAACCATTCGGAGTTGTTATACACATCATCTTTTTTATACAACACGCTACCTCTTATTTTTAGTGGATTTAACACACATTCTCTTCTCCATTTATTCAGTGTTTGAACTTTTACACTTAAGACCTTAGAAACTTCTCTATGAGTTAAATCTTCGGAGTCTTCACCAGTAATGGTTAATCTATTTAATGGCTGTTCGTTTGTAAGGAATGTTTGCTAAGTGTTACAAAAACAATCCCAACTGTACATATTGAGGTACTTGGAAGCGTTAATTTTTTTTAACATAAAAAATGGCAGTACCTGAAAGATATACGACATGTTCAAATTGTGGTACTTTAAAAAGTCTTGAAAAATATAATTATATTGAAATTGAACCCAAAAAAGTAAATTATCAATCTCAATTAGAATCAAGTTATTGTGAAAATTGTGAAAACTTCACACTTTGTTTTATGGGTAGAGGAATTCCTAAATTGGACTCTGACCCTTTATGGCGTTCAATCAGTTAAAAGAAGGTAGGAGAGAACTTATAAAAGTAAATCAAGAACTCAAACAGAATTATGAAAAGAAAAAAAACATGGTAATTTATTAGAAAAAAAGTTAGCTAAATTAATAAAAGAAAATAGAGAAAGATTAAATGTACCATTTGTGAAATTTTATTTAAAAATTAGTCCTAAACCAAAATGTTTGGAATGCGAATTTGATAGATTAAACAAACCTCCCAAACATAGTTGCGGAGGAAATATCACATTAGTTAATGTTAATAATCGTTTTAGCAGATCCATGACATATTATGAAAAAACAGAATTATGGTTATATGATGAATATGGTAAATTAGAAAAGACGAAGTTATATATGCAATAATTTAATTATACTTTCTTGCAATACAGGGATATTCCACTCAACATTCGCATGCTGGAGTGCCTTTACTTGAATATATTACTTCGCAATCAGTACCATACTTGACACAAGGTTTCACAGATTAAATAGTAGAGAAAAATCAGTTTAAGCTTTACAATACCAATTAATAATACTCAAAATTATTCTTATTTAATTATAATTTTGTATTTTTAATTAAATATAATTACTACAATTATGGGAATATTTGATTCGTTTTTTAAAAAAAAGATACAACACCTAATACAAGAAAATGGAAATTGTGAAGTTTACAGTAACGATGGTTCAATTTTCAAAAAATTTAATTTATCTAATGGTTTACTAGACGGTAAATTTGAGTCTTATACTATTCACGGAGAAGTATCGACAACTTTGAATTTTAAAAATGGGAAGTTACATGGTGAATGTACAATTTTTTCATATTCTAGAAACTGTATTGAGCTTTTTGAAAAATTTGTCGACGGAGTTCTTGTATATAGTCAACGTTATAAAAAAGTTGATGGATATGACCCCAATACTCTTCTAGGAACTGGTTATAGACTAGATTCTCCAATTACTGATGGGTTGAGATTAAAAGAAATAGGTAGTATGATTAAAAGATTGGAATTGGAAGGGGAATATAGTCAAATCGCTAAACTTAGAAGTGTTGGTGTCAAGTTTAAATTATTAACTGATTGATTAACTAATCGTCAACTGCATCCATATTTTTAAGGGATACCATAAAAATCATTAGTTTTAAAAGGGCTTGTCTTTGTTTAATTTCTTTAGTCTTATATCTAAATTATAAAATATTCCTAATAGCTTCAACACTAATATCTTTACCTAAAGTGTTTATTGTATTGTCAAAATAAGGAAATTCTATTAGCTCGTCATTTTTAAGTTTCGTTAGCCATTTTTTCCAAAAATTATTTAATTTTGTTTCCGACAATACACTGTTAACAAAGGGTTTATTATCATATCCTAATTGTTGCATAAAATAACAAATTGCTTGAACATGTTTTTCAGAATTATCTTCAAATCTTAAATCTTTTTCTACTTCTGTTATGAATTGAGAATCTGTAAAACCATAAATTTTTCCTTTTTCTAATGTATAATTTAATCTTAACTTTTCGTTGGTGTTTAAATTTAAATTAGACCACAGAGCAATTGACGCTGTCGGTTTTGATACATTGAAAACCAAATGAGGTGTATAATCTTCAAGTAAATTAGTAGCACCATTAGCATGAAAAAAATCTTTACTTATTTTTAATATATATGATTTATCACTAAAATTTAAAATTTCTTTTTGAAATTCAATAGTTTGATATCCTGGACCAGAAAATATATGAGAGCTTAAAATATTATCACCGTGATGATGAATTAAATAAGCAGCATTATCGTTATTTAAATTATTAACTGGTAAAAAGAAATGGTATCTGATAGTAATCTCATCATCTTCATAGACAGTTAATTGGGGGATTTCGCAGGATGTCCATTGTTTATTTAAAAAACTATGATGTTTCAAGTTTTGTTCAAACACTTTAGATATAAACTTAATTGAACCAAGCTCTGGGAGTATTTTGTGTGCTTTTTTATGAAAATTAATATTAGTTCCAGCATCTTTCTTAATTGAAAGTAATTTATTAATTGTATCTGAGGAATAAATATTATTGAACATTATATAATTATCTCTTTTTTAAATAAAGGTTTTGTCTAAAGTTTCGTTAACCATTTGCTTTATGGATTTATAGAAGCCAAAAAAGGCAAATACGCTACCTAAAATAATATCATAATATTGAAAATTTTTAAACGCAAGTTCTTCTATAACATACAAACCTCCTAAAGAAATTGATTGTTGGATATAAATAAAAAATCTTGTGGCTGCTTTTTGTGTTCTTAAGTTGAATAACGAAAAAGGAAGACAAACTATAATACAGGGTATAATGAGAATGGATGATATTATTGACGCAGGAGTAAATACTAGTATCCTAAATATAGGATTTTCAATCAATAACTTTTGATCATTATAAATATTTCTAATGTGGTTTATTATTTTCATTAGCTATATGAATTTGATAATATCTTCAATTGAACTTATTGGCTTTAAATTTACTGAAATAGAGGCAATCCCAGGAGGTCCTGTCATTCCTGTATCCCAACTATAAACTGATTTTTCCATTCGTTTTCCAGCATAAGAATTAAAAAAATTAACTTCAGCCTTTTGGATTGCATTATAAGAGATCAAATTTTTAGAAAAGAATTTACCTCCTTTTGTTAAAATAGTTTTAGGAACTTCACCCTTGTATTTTTTCTTATCTGAATGTTTATCTGAACTAAAGGCAAAACCACAACCTACCCACCAATCACTAAAAGTAGAGGCTCCATCCTCAAAATCCAATTCATACTCAATAGTTCCATCCAATCTATAATTCTTCCATAAACCCTTATATAAAATATATGCCCCATGATTTTTTCTTACTTCCTCTAATTCAACGTCACATTTTATATTTTTTTTATCATCAAAAAAAGTATATTTAGCTTCGTTTTTGATAAATTTTAGGTTTCCATTTTTAAAATATTCTTTTATTTCACCTTCATACTCACCATTAACAAAATTAACTTTTCTGTATATATTTCCATTGTTATAAAAAGACTTGGTCTCTCCATATTGAATACCCTCTTTATAATGGGTTTGAAGTTTTAAAGCACCATTTACATGATATTCTTTATGTTCGCCATGTAATTTGCCCTTTTCATATTTACAATCTTTACTTTTTTGGCCATTTTCAAAATAGGATTTGTAAGTGCCATGTCTTTGACCATCTATAATATGTAATTCAAATTTTACTTGCTGTGGTTTTCTTTTTTTGGAGAAATAATACTCTACATGACGACCATCATTTAAGTATTTTTCTTTTTTAATTAAATGTTTATATTCATCTTTAACTTGAGTTATCGTTAATTTAATTAAATACAGAGTTAATAAAAGAATAGGAACAGTTAAAAAGTAAAAATAAGTAGAGATAATAATACTTAGATAGAAACTAATTATTGTACCTACAAGAAAACAAAAACTCCAAAATAAAGCTATTTTTTTCCAGAACTAAGATTTACAATGTAATAATCACAATCTTCAGGTTTAATAAACTTAACTAATATTTCCATTAGGTTTGTCGTTACTAACAATTGATTATAATCTAAAGAAATCACTTTAATTATTTTATTATTTAAACAACTTATATCTAATTCAAAAGTAGATCCATCTTCAAATAATAGTGTTTCCCATTTTGACCAGAACTCATTAAAAAATCCGTAGCTCTCAAGACCAACCTTGGATTTGTGTTTATTTTAATAGCCTAATATTAAACGTCTATAATCCTTAGCGATAAACTCAGGCTGAATAAGAGTCCAATGATAATTTTCATCAGAGGAAATATGATTTAAAACGTGCCACAAGTCATCCCATGACGCATAGAATTTTTTTTCATTATCAAAAAAAATATTGGTTCCTCGAATTGTTTTTAACTTATAAATTTCAAATTTTAAGTCTTCAAAGGCAAATGATAAAACAAGATCTTTATGAATTTTCAAAATATAATTATTTAGAATCTTTTAAGTCTATACTCCTTATCGTTACAAGTTCAGGTAATTTAACATCTCGTACAAAGTTTTTTTGTGAATCATCTGAATCAACTTTAATCTTATCATAATTCATATTTGAGAGGTATGGTATTTTACCAAACCTTTCTCTTAATATTTCATTTTCTACCTCTAACTTAGACCTTAGGAGATTGAAAAATTTTATTTCATTTTCATCAACTTTATTATCTGCATTAATAATTCTAAAAGCTACTTCAATAATTAATAATTCCTGCACAATTGTTAACTTATTGGTTCTAAGTGTTTGAAAAAGATCCAAAACTATTGTTTTACCCTTAGTCTTAATTTCTTCAATTAATTCATTGAGCTCATCACTTAAATCTACATTTTTAAAATAAGAGGTATTTGTATCAATTTTTCTCATTTCTTCAATCTCCAAGTCGTCTATATGACCATCACAAGCCATTACACAAAATGCTGTTTTAAATAGTATTTTTTTAAATTCTAAATTTTCCATAATTAAATATATTAATCAAATTACTTTATTAATTGCTGCTAAAAAATCTGCACCATTTTTATATCTATTCTCAATATTCAACTCTAATGATGTAAGCACTACTTTGTCTATATCTTTAGATATCTCATTATTAAAAAACGAGGGCACTAGGGGCTTTTTTCTTCTTGAAATTATTATACTTTTTATAACTTCACTAAAATCATTAAAGTTTGTTATCTCTAGTTCCCAAGGTGATTTTCCAGTTAACATTCTGTAAAATACTATACCTGCTGAAAAAACATCACTTGTAGGTAAATATATATCTGAAAAGCATTCAGGTGCAAAATAAAGATACCTTCCGGCTGCATTAGATATTTTTTCTAAGTTATTTACTTTTTGAGCCAATCCAAAATCAGACAACAATCCTTTTAAATCAGTATTATCATATGAAAGTAATATATTATCAGGATTAATGTCTCTGTGAATTATTGAGCTAGAATGTGCTTTTGCTAATCCTTTAAGAAAATCTGTTTGTACCTTAATTGCACTTTTGAAGGGGAGTGTTATTTCTCTTTTTAGCAAATCTGACAAAGATTCACCAGAAACGAACTCCATGGCCAAAAAATAAAATAATTTATCGTCTTTTTTAAAATTGTTAGTTTCAAATACTCTAACAATATTTTCATGGGTTAATTTTGATAATATTAGAGCCTCTTTAATTAATGTATCTAAATCTGAACTTAGAACATATTCTGCTTTTAAAACTTTTAAAACCTGTAGCCCGAGGAACTTATGCTCTACTCTATATACTTCACCAAACGCCCCTTGACCGATAAAAAACTTTACGGTATAAGTATTATTTATTAATTCCCCTCTTTTTAAAATCATTAAATATCTAATTTGTTAAAACAGAATCGTCATCTTCTGATAAAGGACTATTATTGTTAATATCAGGAAGTAAATCATAAAGTTTTATGACTATGGGTCTTAATGTTGCCTTTGTTGGATTAACAGAAATAATTTCTTTTGCTTGATTTATAAGTGTTCTTGCTTGATTTATATTAGACCAATCATGAATGTCAAACTCGTCATCAAAACCTTTTATTAAATTTATCTCAAGCGCTACACCCGCACCTTCGTCTATCAGTCTGAAGTTTAATGCTCTAATATTCTCTATTAGTTCTTTAGAAATTTGAACATTTTTTTCGACTAACATAACAGACACTTGTTTCTTTAGTTGCTTTACAATTTGTTCTGTTTTTTCATTTCCAAATTGCTGATTGCGTTCTTCCAGTCTTTCCATGACATCTGTAAGCTCTTCCTCAACACTTGGCCATTCTGCCGATTGTTCAATTAAATCAATGTTTTTTAACACCTTACGAAGTTTATCTAGAATTTTATTTCTATTATCATCATCTTCCCTTCCGTTATTAAGCATTACCTCCAAATTATTTAAATCGTTTTCTGAATTTAAAATTTCTGATGAGTTTATTGCATTAGTTCCTTCTTTAAGAATATTGAGTAAATTAGATGCTTTAGAGATTTCACTCTCTAATTTTTCAGCCGAAATACTAGTTTTTGTTGTTGTCTCAACAGTTAATTCTATGGTTTCATCTAAATAAGGAAAAAATACTTCAAACTTATTTCTTCTTGAAGCATCTACATTAATAGTTAACTCAACTTCAGAACCAGCTGGTAATAGTTTGGGTAAATCTTCACCTGAAATAATTACATCTTTTATGTGTTCATTATTGATTGCTTTTGTTCCATCTGCTCCAGTATCGCCCTCATAAAGAGGTATTTTAATAAAATCGTCTTTTACCCCAGGTCTAATTTGCTTTTGCGTTTTTAAAGCATGAGTTTTTCCTACCGCAGGGAGGGTGGTGTTTTTTTCTAATCGATTTACCGTTTTAAATCTAATTAACCCTGTGGTATTATCCTTTACTTCAATACCAATATTCATTGGAAGAGTTGCATTTCCAATTTTTGAGCCTTGAATAATTGTTATTTCTTTGGGTTCACATTCATATGTAGTCCCTTTCGCATCATATGTTATGATATTAATACTATTGGCCTTATTAGACTCAAGTATAACCTCAATTAACTCTGCATCACCTTCAATTTGGACTTTACCACTAGACCAACTCTTGTCAGCTCTAACGAGCTCTACAAGTAATGATTCAGGAACTTCTCCTGTTGTTTCCTCTCTTAAAACACGAATTGTAACAAACTCTTCGGGCTCTACAGTAGTAGCTTCATAATTTAAATCTAATTGAATTTTAGCCAAATCTCTATTTTGAAATTCGCTTGGTATTTTTCTTGTTGAGGCATATAAAGCAGCGCCTTCTGCTACAGCCGTCATTGGATCAATATTTGTATTCACATTATTAGATAACTGATCTTTTAACATTGTACGTAATAGAGGGGAATATGTAGGACCACCCACCAATAATATCGTAGATAAATCAGAACCCTTTAAATTATTTCTTTTAATTAACTCTTTGCAAGTATCAATTGCCTGTTGAAAAATAGGTTCTACTGCACTCTTGAAATCTTCTCTGGTTATTGTGAAGTCTAATTCAAACTCCTCACCATCATCATCCGTTCCTGGAACCTCTCTAATATCAGTTAAAATATCATAGGTCTCATTGAAGGATAATTTAATTTTTGCTTGCTCTCCAAAAAATTTCATAGCATCTCTTAGAATATTTTTTTTCACTTCATCTTCTAAAATACTATCTATTGAGTATTCTTTTTTGAGATATGGAATTATTATACTATCTACTAAAGCATAATCAATATCTTTACCTCCAAGATGATTATCTCCTTCTGTATCTACAACTTTCATAATGCCTTCTTCAACTTTAATAAGAGCGGAGTCAAATGTTCCTCCTCCAAAGTCAAAAACAAGCCAAAAACCATCGGTTTTTCCAGCATCTAAACCATAAGCCATAGACGCTGCAATTGGCTCTTGAAGCAATTCAACATGAGAAAACCCTGCCAATTCTGCTGCTTTTTGAGTTGCATCAATCTGGGTTGTGTTAAATTTTGCAGGAACAGTTATTATGGCACTAGAAATATCATCATCTGTAATAAATGATTTTAATGTTTTTAATATTTCGGAAGAGAGTTCTTCAGATGTATACTCTTTTTCCATAAATGAACTTGGGTAACTTTTATCTGTTCCCATAGTTCTTTTAAATTCTATAAACGCATTTGAAGAACCTGCCTTAAAGGAACGCATAGCTCCTAATTTATCTATCTTATAACTATTGTATGCTGAGTCTCCAACAGAAATAGATTTCTTTTTATTAAAGTAAACACAGGATGGAAAAGTATCTTTTAAGGTATCTGTCTTTTTAATTTTTGGTTCTCCACTTTCCATCCTAACAATTGCAGAGTTAGTTGTCCCTAAATCTATGCCGTAATCTATTTTTGTTCTTGCCATAATTTTATTTTTTTTATTCGCCTATACTTACTTCTATTTGAGCAGATTGCACCATAACTCCATTAAAGTTTATTTGTGGTTTTATAATTCTAGTAATAATTTGTTGCCCATCTTCTAAGTTTTCATCCGGTACAAAATTTGCAACTACCTTCATTCCTTCGTTATAGGGTTTATTTAGCATTTCAATCATTTCATAGCCATTAACTTTAAAAGTATCCTGTATTCTTTGTAATGCTTTAGAAAGTTGCTTGAGTCCCTTAGTATCCTCTGGCATGCTGCTAAGATTTTTACGCATTCTAATAATTTCATCTCCAACTTTTAAAGCTAACGAGTGGTCAATATCTTCATCTTTTTTTGATGTAGATGTGTTTTCTTGTTTTTGTTTTGCCAATTGAGATTCATAAAGTTCAATTAATTTTTGGTCTAGTTTTAATTGTTCTGCTTCTAGCTTACTTGAAGTATCCTCTAACTTATTTGTAGTATGTGAAACCTTTTTTCTCAAAAAATAAAATAAACACAATGCAAAAAGAATACCTCCAAAAATTAATAAATAACCCCATTTTGATTTAGAACTTATAGTTGTATTAAGAGTTTCAAAATTAGTCGTAGTCTTATTATTTACAATTCCTAAATTATCTTTTAATTGTAATTGATTTGACACGATTTCTTCAATCTTTTTATTTATAGTTTTATCTAGTGTTCTAATTTGATTATCGGACTGAACTTTTACAGAAACTATACTGTCTTTCAAAGATTTCATACCTAAAATGACGCTTTCTTTTAAAGCATTATTATTTGCTGTTAATACGCTATCTAAATAAATTAATCTTTGATTTTGAATATTTAAAGAATCTAGCAAAACTTCTCTTAAAAGAGAGTTGTATGATTTTAAATCATTGATTTTATTATTAAAATCTTTAGTTAACTTATTAGTTAAAATTTGAATCTGTGCTTCAAATTTATCTTCACTAACAAAAATTGAATCATTTTGTGCATTCATATAGAATGATATAAATAATAGAGAAAATAGAATTAATTTATTTTTCATGAGTTATCTTTTATTATTAATTATTTTAATAAAAACATTAAGCGCTTTTTCAATTGATTTATTAATGATTTTATTGCGTTTTAGGGCTTTTACCCAGCCTGGTGAGTATTTATAGTAAAAAGAAATAAATGACCTACCCAGTAAAAAATGAGCTAAAAAATCATCCCTAAACTCTCTTAAAACTAAAACTTGAGGGTGTTCATAATCTCCATAGACCATTGTGGCGATGAAGCAACCGCCACCACCGCTATTTGAATTATTTCTTGACATCAACCTATTTAACTCATTTGTAGTATTAATTCTTTTGTTCTCTTGAATTATACCTAAGTTCTTTATAAGATTAGATCTGGTATCTTTCTCCATATAAATAGTTTTTATCTTTTGAAGCAATTTTATGCACTCATCCTCGGAATTAGAAATATTATTCCCATGTTTAATAGCCATGGCTATTAAAAGTTGTGCTGTATGATTACTAAAAGACAAGAATTCTTCGTCATTGGACTCTGCTTTATTAGATGATTTTTGCAAAACCTCAACAAGTTCATTACCAGCAACTATTAAACTAGGACGGCCCCAATTACTAGCTCCTGGTGGACCCTGAATTCTACTACCTTTCCAACTATCAAAACTTTCAAAAACTTCCATTGCTTTGTTAAACGAAGCAATAAGCTCTCTTGAACTGTCATTTACCCAATCACTAATAATTTGTTGGTTTTCATCTATCCTTGCACTTGTTTGACTTTCAAAGCCACTAACCATTTTTTTGGCGAGCTTACATAATTTTAAGACTTTCTTCCCATCCTCATCTTCTGCTTGTTCCTCTTCTCTTAATTTATTAAAATAGTCAATACTACATTGTAGAATCTCATTGGCCAGTTTGTTAGCAAGCATTTGATATTTTAAATCTTCCTTACCTAATATCTTTGATAATGATTCAAGCTCTGATTTTGTGTTTTTATATAATGTTTCTCCAAATGAAAGTGCCTCTATTGGGTTTTGTTCTCTGAGTTCTGAGGTTGTATCTATTTGGTCTTCTATTTTTTTAATTGGATCTCCTGTAAATTTTGCCGAAATATGTTCTCTTGATTTTTTTGAGAATGTAGCAAACCCAGACAAAAAATCATCTGTTGTGATTCCACTTTTTTTCTTTAAAAAAGGTTTTACTATACTGTAAATACTCGTTATGTATTTTATCTCAAGTTCTTGACTGCTCACATTTACATGTTCGCTAACAACCTGTTTAGTATAGTAGTCTAATTCTGAATGATTGAGAAATTTTCCTGCTAATAAAACACCTTTTATAAATAGTTTACTGTCTAAAGAATTGTCTTTAAAACTCTGAGCAACATACAATGATTTTAAGTTAAACAAACAAGATAAATTCTTTGTGGATACATCACCATCTTTTACTACTTTCTCCCAAATTTCTATTGCCTTGTCTGTATGATCTTTAGATAAATTATCAAAAGCAGCTGCATCTATATGATTTGCATTCCAAAACCAAAATAATGAATGTACTAACCTATTGAGGGGTTGTTCTATAGCACTAGAGGCAATAGAAATTGATTCTTTATCTCTTTTTAAATCTCCTATAAACGAAAAATCAGTATCGAATGAAATTTGTTTTCCAACCTCAGCATACCTTGTGGTCTTGGTTACTTGTTTTTGAATTTCTCGCTCAGTGGCGGTAGGCGAAATACCTAAAACACAAAAAGGGTTTTGATTTATCATTTGTATTGTAATTTTTATTTTATTGATTTAAATTATTCTCTCTTAAATTTTTACCACTTTTACACACTTTGCTATAATCGTATTAACTGATTAGTTGAGGTTTATAAAGTCAACTATTAATCAACAATATTAGAGAAAACCTTACTAATTATGATTTATGGCTTACAATAAAGCGAGTAGGTATTTTGTATTAAAGGTTTACCAGAATTTCCACCCCTTTTTTACGATCTTTAATCCAATATTTTTTAAGAAATTTTCTCCAAAAGAATTGTAAAGTTCTTCATCATGTTTTTTTAATAAATTAAAACATTCTCTAACTTCATTTGGTTTAAAAAGATCAATTGTTGAAAAGATTAATAAACCAACACCTTGTTTAAGTTGTTGAGTATCTTGAGAGATTATTTTATTTAATAATTCTTCTGGATTTTCATCTCCCCAAATAAGAACTCCATTATACCCTTTTTCAATTTCTTTAAAATCCCCAGGTCTTTTATAGGGCCTATTGCTAAAGTCTAAAATTCTTTCTTTATTAATAGTCATTTTTCCTTCATTACTGGCTAATAAACCTAAAGAATCACCTATGTTTCCCATAATTTTTTTTAAAAAATATAATAAATTTTAAAGTAATCAATCTAATTTACCTTTACCTAGAAGTCTTATTTTATGGAAGCCTAATGTATTATTCCAATAAAAAAAACTAATCTATTAAGATTACACCGTAGCTCTATTTTTGATATATTACCATTACATTTAATGCTTTCAAATTTACTTGAAACTAGCTCAGTAAGTCTGCGGTAAACCGCAATTAAAAGTTCGGATTTCAGCAATAAAAAAACCCTAATCTATTAATATTAGGGTGTCAATTTATTATTCAATTTATGAATTTCAGCACTCACTTTCTTTTGAACTACCTTCCCATAATGATATTTCGTAACATTCATGTTTGAATACTCCAGCAATTCAGACACAATTTCCATGGGTACATTCTTAAATAAAAGTACCGTTGTGGCAAATATTTTTCTAGCAATATAATGTGTTAACTTCTTATCTATCACGAGTAATGCTGAAATCTCCTTTAGATAAGAGTTAAACTTCTGATTACTTATACTAGGCAACTCTTTATTATATTTCTCCAAAATCTCCTTTGCTTTTGGCAAGACTGGTACTGTTATTTTCCTATTGTTTTTCTTACGAATCATATGAATCCATTCATTACTATCAAAACCAATTTCTATATTTTTAGTCGTCAAACTTGACATTTCTGCACATACCAGCCCCGTATAACAGCAAAAGATAAATAAATCCTTTACTTGCTGCAACCTCTTCTGACTAAAATTATATTTCTCCAATTTCTTTAATTCTTCATCAGTTAGATAAATAATAGCAGTTTTATGATTCTTATTCTTATACAAATGGAAAGGATCTTTCTGAAGGTAGTTCTCCGCAAAAGAGAATGAATGAGCTTCTTTACTCTTTGAATACTTCTATAAACAGTAGCTTGTTTTAATTTTAATCCTGTTTTAAAGAAATATTCTAAATACTTAATAAACTTTAAGTCCAAGTATCTAAACCTTACATCTTTTCTGTTATAATGTTTACACTAATAAACAAAGCAATTTTTCTCCTACTCTCAACATACCTTGTCCAAGACAATTTATTAAAGTCTATTCCAATTAGCCTTTCAGTCTTTTCATTATGGAAATCATATGCTCCTAGAATGGTAATTTATTCTTTAGAATCCTCTCCTTTATATTTTCTATAGATATCATCTACATCGAAGTCATTAGGTAAGATTTGAAGCATTAAAAAAGTCTCATTAACCCAAGCTAATGAGACTTAAAACCATGGCTTAAAAGGCTGTTAAATGTGCTTTTAGGTATTGTTTTCTGCCTTATATTATCCCAGTATTTCGGTTTCACAAATACACCTGTAGCAAACTGTTTTCTGCATTTTTTATAAGTGACTCTGCAGTATATAGGTGCTTTATTATTCTTTTTGATTCTGTTATCTTCTATTACGAATAACACAGGTATTCTATGCTTATTCATAGTTATGTTTTACATTAATTGATACCTCGTATCAAAAATTGATGCCTTTTTGTGTGCCTATTGTATTGGCTGAAAATGTAAATGAAGAAATACAGAAAAGAATAGAAAGTACTGCAAACAATTATAAAACCTGTAGAAAACAAAAAAGCCTCAGATTTCTGTGAAGCTTTAAGTGAGTCCTGCAGGATTCGAACCTGCGACCGCTTCCTTAGAAGGGAGGTTCTTTATCCAGCTGAGCTAAGAGCCCGTAGTTTTCCAGTTACTGCAAAACGGATCAGGATGCGCACGCATCCATCCTTGCGGGTGTTGCAGAAATTTCATCTATAATGTCTTGTAAAATGTATTTAATAGCGTAATTTTCAGAATTCAATACCTCAC
>Ga0307488_10002849_pt1 | contig 14548 bp, 16 predicted proteins | sample SB02metaG_FD_202248 | JGI IMG/M metagenome (GOLD analysis project Ga0307488, IMG submission 202248) | Sea-ice brine microbial communities from Beaufort Sea near Barrow, Alaska, United States - SB 0.2 | ecosystem: Environmental > Aquatic > Marine > Coastal | place: USA: Alaska | collected... | reverse complement strand
GATATGAACCGCAGAGTCTATTAAAAGCGGCTTAAAGTCTAGCGCAGTGACCGGCCAGAAACCCTTAGCTCTTTGGCTGAATTCGCTGTCCACATTTTCATGAAATAGTTCGGTGATGGATCTGCCCTAAAATACCTGCCTTTACAGAGGTAATTCTGTTGTCAGGGGATTGGGCCGGTAGCTTGGCGAATGCAACGGTTGTTACCCATCTCGAGCTGACTGGCCTGCCAAAAGTCGGCCGCCTCGACGTGCAACCAATCACTAAATTGGCGAATTTTGTCGCGTTTGAAATGCGCCGGCGGTGCGACCAGGTAATAACTGTAGGCAGAGCACACCTCGATTCGACCGATTCGGGTCAGCAAACCCTGTTGAATATATTTCCAGGCCAGGCTGTGGCGTACCAACGCGACACCCTGCACCGCCAGGGCGCCTTCCAATACCACATGGGCGCCTGGGTAACGCATGGCCACCTTCACCTTAGGAACCGTTATACCGGCCAATTCCAACCAGTAGTTCCAGTTCATGTCCGGCCAAACATCTTCGATCAGCTGGACTTTGGCCAAATCTGCTAGGGATCCGATCGGGTTTTGTTCCAGATAGAGTGGATGGCAAACGGGATAGATATGATCGGACATTAAAAACTCCGATTGTAAGCCTGAATACCGGCCCGGGCCAAAGCGCACACAAAGATCTACCCGGTCCAATTGAAAATCGACCAAGGCAACACTTGAGGTCATTAAGACAGATAGGTCCGGTTGTAGTTCGGTAAAAGACCCCAGGCGAGGTACCAGCCAGCGCTGCGCAAAGGACGGCACCACCGACAGGGTCAAGGTGGTCGGATCCGGGTCGGCATCGAGTGCGTGTAAACCCTCCTGTAACGCACCAAAACCATGGCGCACATAGTGGTGTAACGACAGTCCAGCGGGCGTTAGACGCACCTGGCGATGCTGGCGGATAAAGAGTTTGACCGATAGCCGGTCTTCCAATTGTCGAATCTGTTGACTCATAGCGGCAGCCGAGACTGACATCTGTTCTGCCGCCGCTTTAAAACTGCCGATTTCAGCAGCCAGATAAAAACAGTAAAGGCCCTGTAGTGGCAGTTTTGCTCTAGACACGTAAGTTTTCCTTAACTGAATGGCAGCATTGATCGTTTGTCAGCCTAGTCAATAAAATCTATTTTAGCGACTGCCAGATCGGCAAATTGATTAAAAGGCGGAGATCAAAAATGGACTCAATATCGCAAGGGAAGAATGAAGTCATCGCGAAATCGGGCACTTATACTCTAATCGATTTTTGGCTGGTCCTAGGTCGCTGGCAGGAAAAGCGCCGGGTTCGACGTTATTTGGCCCGGCTGCCTGACTATCTGCTTAAGGATATAGGCTTGGAACGCCGTGCTGTCATGCTCGAAGCCGCGAAACCGTTCTGGCGATAAAGGCCTGGCGTGCGGGCGCTCGCCATCGTCCAACCCTTTTCAACCGCAATTTAGTTGCGGTTGATTTTTTTTGGGTTAATTAAAATAGACTTGTTTCAAACATTTTCATGGGCCTATCATGAAATTTCGCATCTCAATCCTAGGCTTATTGTTGCCCATTATTGGGCCTGATCAGGATTAGACCATGGTACGACGCTATGGCCAATAAAAGTATAAAGGGATTATATTGGACCGGTTAGCGGGATGAATCTGGCGATTCATTGCAGTGCGCATGGACACTTCAATAAGGATATTTTATGAAATACGTCTATCTCGCCGGTATCGGTAATTCTGGCAGCGATCATTGGCAGCGCCGCTGGTTTAGTAGCCTCGACAATTCTCTCTGGGTAGAGCACAGCGACTGGGATCAACCGGACTGCCAGGTCTGGAATAGCGAGCTGGTTCATACCCTAGAGGCGGTCTCGGAACCCTTTGTGATTATTGCGCACAGCCTGGGTTGCTGGTTATTCACTCATTGGCTGGGCACCAACAGCCATAAACACCTGGCGGGTGCCTTTTTAGTCGCCGTCCCCGACTGCTGCGGGCCGAGCTTCCCGTCCCAGGCGGTAGGCTTCGACACCATCACCATACCAACCCTAAGAGCTCCCAGTGTGGTCATTACCAGTTCCAATGATCCCTATGGTTCGCCCGAGCATGTCCTCGATTATGTCGATCGGCTGGGGGCGAGCCTGATTGATATAGGCGCCTATGGTCACATCAATGGTCAGTCGAATCTGGGTGTGTGGTCGTTGGGGCAGGAGATTTTCTTGCAGCTGTTGGCAGATATAGAACGAGACAGCGCCGCGCGGGTCTAAGCCCAAGGCCTCTCGCTTAAGGTCGAATAGTGTTCAGTCGCTTACGCCTGGGTAGTCTTTTCTCCGATCGAATTGCGCGCGGCGGCGCAAATTCAAATATCTGCAACAAATCGACAATCTGCTAGAATAGGGCTACTTTTTGCTTAATTATTAGGTCCTCCCTTGAATCAGCCGCTATTTTCAACGTTAAAGTTAAAGCCCGAGTTAGAATCCAACCTAGAATCACTCGGTTTTAAAACGATGACGCCCATTCAAGCTCAGAGCCTACCGCTGATTTTGAAAAATCAGGATGTGATCGGTCAGGCGAAGACCGGCTCCGGTAAAACCGCCGCCTTTGGCCTGGGTTTGCTGCAAAAGCTCGATGTAAAACGCTTTCGGATTCAATCCTTAGTGCTCTGCCCGACCCGTGAGCTGGCCGACCAGGTCGCCAATGACATTCGTCGGTTGGGTCGAGGTATTCACAATATCAAGGTCCTAACCCTCTGTGGCGGCATGCCCTTTGGTCCGCAATTGGGCTCGCTTGAACACGGCGCCCACATCATCGTCGGTACCCCAGGGCGCGTTGAGGAACATGTTCGCAAGGGTTCGCTGCGCTTAGAAGACGTTAATATGTTGGTGCTCGATGAAGCCGATCGAATGCTCGATATGGGCTTTCAGGAAGCCCTCGATGCGATCATCGGTGAAGTGCCCGATCAGCGTCAAACCCTGTTGTTCAGTGCCACCTTTGCGCAGCAGATCAAGAAGATTGCGGCCCGGATCATGATTTCCCCGCAGATGATCGAGGTGGCCTCGACTCATGACGAGCTGACCATCGAGCAGAAGTTTTTCCAGGTCACCGATCATGATGACCGGCTGCTGGTGTTGAAGCTGGTGTTGGGACGCTATCAGCCAGAATCGACCATCGTGTTCTGTAACACTAAAAAAGAAACCGACGAGGTCGCGGACGCGCTGTTCAGTCAGGGTTACAGTGCCACCGCATTGCACGGAGACTTAGAGCAATGGCAGCGCGATCAGGTCCTCGTGCGCTTTGCCAATAAGAGCACCTCAATCCTAATCGCAACCGATGTCGCCGCTCGGGGTCTGGATATCGACTCGCTCGATGCCGTGGTCAACTTCCATATAGCGCGTGAACGCGAAGTCCATACCCACCGGGTCGGCCGTACCGGTCGGGCCGGCAGTAAGGGTCTGGCGATGTCGTTCTTCAACGCCCAGGAAGCGCATCGCGTCGCGTTACTCGATCTGGAAATCGACCCGATTGCCGATGCTGAAGCTCGGCCGGGTGCCGACTATTTGGAGGTGGCGGCCATGGTGCCGAAGATGTCGACCTTGCAAATCGATGGCGGTAAAAAACAAAAGGTTCGAGCGGGTGATATCTTGGGTGCCCTAACCGGTAACGACGGTCTGGCCGGCACCGATGTCGGTAAGATTCATATCTTCGATAACTGCGCCTATGTGGCCGTGCGCCGTAAGGTTGCCAGCCAAGCGCTACAGTCAATCACCGACGGCAAGCTCAAGGGTCGCAGTTTCCGAGTGCGCGCCATAAAGGGCTAAACCCAGCAGGGCTCAACTAGCGCTTAGCCCACTGACATAGATTGTAGGCTCGGTCTGTACCGAGCATAAAAAAAACCGGCCTGGCCGGTTTTTTTATGGTTTGAACCTTAGGCCGCAAGGCCGTAGGTAGGGCAAGTTTAACCCGTCTTAGATTTGGCGCCTTTGCCGACCAGCGTGCGAAAAAATTTCACTACCGGATTCAACAACAGGTTATCGAGAAACACTTGTTGAGCGATTTGCCGCAACGCATCGGAGTAGGTTGGGTACGGATGTATGACCCCCTGCACCTTAGCGAAGTTGAGGCCGAGGGTTTTCACCAGCTGAACCTGAGCAATCATTTCACCGGCCCGTTCGCCGATAATATGAGCACCCAAGACCTTGCCGCGTCGGCTGGTGATCAGTTTGATCCGGCCCATATCACCGGCCTTGGTTTTGGCCCGATCTAATTTATTAAAATCATAATGATAGACTCGAATCGAGTCGCCTTGGGCGGCCCGGGCTTCGGCTTCGGTCATGCCTGCGCGGGCAAATTCTGGGTCGGTAAAGGTCGCCCAGGCGACATGCTCATAGTTAACCTTGCGGCGGATCGGCAACAGCGCATTCAAGGTGGCCAGCTTGGCCTGATAGTTGGCCATATGGCTGAGCAGATAGGGTCCGGCGACATCGCCACAGGCATAGACGCCCTTGGCCGTAGTCTGCAGATACTGATCGACGACAACCCCGCGTTGCGTTTTAATGTCGACCGCCGCTAAATTCAGACCGTCGATATTGGGCGCGCGGCCCAGGGCTACGAGAATTTTTTCCGCCTCGAGAACCTCTTCGTGCTCGTCCCGGCTGACGGTTAAGCGCACGCCAGTCGGCGAGTTTTCGACCGCGATCGCCTTGGTGCCGAGATGAAATACTACCCCTTCGGCGCTGAGCTTCTCACGGATCAGGGCGGCCATTTCCGGCTCCTCACGGAACATGACCTCGGGCATCATCTCAACCACGGTGACCCGAACGTCGAGTCGGTTCATTGCCTGGGCCAGTTCCATTCCGATCGCGCCGGCGCCGAGCACCAATATAGAGTCGGGCAGCTTGTCCTGTTCGAAGAAGTTGTCATTGGTCAGGTAGGGCACAGAGGACAGACCGGTGATCGGCGGCACCGCCGGTGATGAGCCGGTGGCGATGATAATTTTTTTACCCTGGTATTGCTCGGCGCCAACCTCGATAACCTTAGCGCTAATAAAGGCGGCTTCACCCTGTACAAACACCGCGCCGGCTTTCTCCAATACCTCTGGTGTCTCATGGCTATAGATGGCCTCACTGATCGCCCGCACCTTGGTCAGTAGGGCGGCGCTATCGACAGTGATGTCAGTATATTTTTTGGCACTATAGACATCCTTGGCCTGGTTGATCAGACCCTTGCTGGGGATGCAGCCGGACCAGGTGCACTCGCCGCCGCTGCGGTGCTTCTCGACGATCAATACCTTCTTGCCAAAGCCCAAGGCCGTAAAGGCGCTGGTCAGGCCAGCGGCTCCGGAACCGATCACAATCAAATCAAACACTTTCATAGCTTCTCCATTTGCCCGGGTAGGTTGCACCCAAGCTCTGACCTATTGAGCCGCGTACAGTTCGGCGATGCGGTTGTAACGTTGACGATTTAAGCCCATATCGGAGTATCCCGCGCGGCTGGCCGAGCGAAAATGGACCTGTTGGGTACTGTTGTCGAGCCAGAATTCGGCGTCATCGTGAAAGCGCATTTTACCGGTGGTGAATACCACATACAGATAATCGTCGGTCGCGCGCTTTATTTCGCCGCCGCCATAGAGGTCAATGGCTTTTTTAAGGGCGCTCAGGGTGGCCGCGGGGCTCTCTTTGGCGGCAAGGGGCTCGACCTTCTTGGCAGCATCGTCGGTCTGGGTCGAGACGTTATTGGGCTTTTTATCGATCGGCTGGAACCGGCCCTGTTCAACCCCTAGTTCGGGTTCCTGAGCGTTTTGATAATAGATACGGCCAACATTGCCGGTCACGAGCAGAGCCAAGATGAGTAGCGCGGTGGTCATAGCATTCATTCCCTAAGGTATTTAGTTTGTGTGCAAAAGAATGGCCGTCCGGCCTTGACTTGTCAATGCTTTGTGCGCAAAATATTTCCACCCTGGAGGAGATTAGTGTGACCGATCATAGTTTGTTGAAATTGGAAAACCAGATTTGCCATTCGCTCTATTCGGCGACTAATGCGCTGATCCGTGCCTATCGGCCCTTGTTGGCCGAGTTGGATCTGACCTATCCACAGTATCTGGTCATGCTTGCCCTGTGGCAGGAAGACGGGGTGATGATCAAACGCTTAGTCGAGCGAACTCGCTTCGATGCCGGGACCCTGACGCCGATCTTACAGCGCCTAGAGCAGAAAGCATTGATCCTCAGGACTCGTTCGCAGGAGGACTCGCGACAGAAACTAATCGTCCTCGCCGAGCAGGGCCGAGCTCTGTCTGAGCAGGCCCTCAAGGTGCCGGAAGCCATCGTCTGTGAACTCGATATGACCGCCGAGGAGGCGGCCCTGCTAAAGAGCCTGACCGAGAAGTTGTATCGTCAGTTGCTCTAATAAATTGTTATCAGACTTTGCTGCCGGGAAGCACACAGAGGCCTATAACTCAATGTCTTGCAGATTGGCCCACTGCTCGCGCAGCTGCAACAGATGTTCGCCCCAATAGCGTTCGGTGCCCAACCAGGGGAAGGCAAACGGAAAGGCCGGATCGGACCAGCGGCGTGCAATCCACAGGTTGTGGCGGACCATATGGGTGGTGCGTAAAGCCTCGATCAACTTGACCTCGGTGCGCGGGAAGGCGCGGAACTGTTGGTAGCCCTGCTCCAGTTCGTTGAGTTGCTGCTGCTGTTCGGTTTCCGGACCGGACAGCAACTTCCAAATATCCTGCATGGCCGGCCCCATGACCGTGTCATCAAAATCCACCAAGAGTATGTTTTCGTCTCGAGTAAGAATGTTGCCGGCATGGAAATCGCCGTGAATTCTGAACTGATCGGTTGTCTCCAGCACCGTCTGGAACGGGCGCATTAAGCCTTCGAGTGCGGCAAGCGTGGATAAATAGTTGGCGCGAATACTGTCTGGGATGAGATCGCTGGCTGAGAAGAACTGCTGCGCCTGGACGATTGGCTCGATCAGGGACAGGTGCGGCCGGGTGATGAAGGCATCCAGCTGGCCACAGTTGTGCATGCGACCGAGCATCTGGCCGATTCGATAAAGCTTGCTGGGGTCGTCCAGTTCTAATGCATGACCGGCGCGCATTGGGAAACACGTAAAGAAAAAGCCATCGCGCTTATGCAATATATCGCCCTTGACCTCAAGCGCAGGCACAACCGAGATATCGTCATCAGATAACTGCTGGGTGTAGGCCAGCTCTTCCCGAATTTGCGCTTCATTCCAGCGCCCGGGCCGATAGACCTTAACCACAATTGGCTGGCTGTCTTCAATGCCAACCCGATAGACGCGATTCTCATAGCTGTTTAGCGGGTAGATACGGTAGTCGGTATCTATATCGAGCGACTCCAGCCAATCGATTAGGCGATCCTGGGACAGCAAGGCATAGGGGTGTTGGGCTTCGCTCATACCGCGCATCCGACAAAAAGAACTAGTGTACTCCGGAATGCGGATGAAGGATCTAATATCCGCCAGCCGAGCGGCGCCGACCCTAGAGGGGGGTTCGGGCCAGGATCCAGATACTGACAAACTGGCAGCCGTTGTTCTTTAGTAGGGCCGTCAATTCGGCGGCGGTGGACCCTGAGGTGATCACATCATCGACCAGAGCCACGGATCGTGGCGGCTTATCCGTCAGCGCAAAGGCACCGCTGAGCATTGTCCGGCGCTGACGCTTATCCAGGCCCTCCAGCGCGGTTGTCGCCTTGATTCGACGAACCCCGCGCCACTGCGGCATGGACCAATGCTCACTGATTTGTCGCGCGAGCCACTCGGCCTGATTAAAACCCTTCTGCTGTTGCTTGCGATAATGCATGGGCACGGCCAATAGCGCATCGGGTTTGAACAGCGCGCTCTGCTGTGCCAGCCAGAGCCTGACCAACGCGCGCCCAGCCGCTATATTGTGTTGGTATTTGAACTGATGAATCAGATGGCGAGACAAACCCTCAAAATGCCAGGCGCAATGCAATGAATCCCAAGGTGGCGGTTTTTTTTGGCAAGCACCACAGACTTCAAAACTGTTACCCGGCGCACCACAGCTGGGGCACGGGTATTCGACACGGGCTAGATAAGTCTGGCACACCGAGCACAAAGCGCTATCGGGCTGCGCTTGCAAGCAAGCGGGGCAGAGTAACGGCAGGGCGTGACGTAACGATTTGATCAGGGAGCTCAACATGGCCATTCAACGGCATCTTCACCAAGGTTTCGGGCAACCCTATTACCCTATTACCCTATTTCAGATTGGAGTCGCCAGTGGGCTGATGGTAGTTTTTTTAGGCTGGCTTGCCAATGATTGGGTCTGCGTCGCGTCGGAGTCGCAAATTAGTATTAGTTGCGGGTGTGGTGGTATAAACATAAGTAACTTAGGCCTAGGCCAATAGGATGTATACTGCCGCGAAGTGTATCGCCCCAGGTCTATGCGTGACCTAGCCCGTGGCAACATCCAACGTAACACCGGTGGGCAGAGGCTGAATTCAGCACCCCCAGCCGTTACGCACTAAGACATTAATGCAGCAACACAGGACAATCAGATGCTTAACTTCAGTTTTCAAAACGCGACCCACATTTATTTTGGCGAAGGTCAAATTAAAGCGCTCAGCAGCGCCATTCCCAAAGATGCCAAGGTGTTAGTTACCTATGGCGGCGGGTCGATTAAAACCAATGGTGTTTACGACCAAGTGGTTGCGGCCTTAGCAGAGCATAGCTGGTTTGAGTTTGCCGGTATTGAACCGAACCCAAGTTATGCCACGCTGATGAAGGCGCAGGCGTTGATTAAACAGCATGACATCGACTATTTACTTGCTGTGGGGGGCGGTTCGGTTATTGATGGTACCAAGTTCATCGCTGCCGCGGCTTTGTATGATGGGGCAGACCCATGGGATATTATTGCCCAAGGGGCGGAAATAAAGAGCGCATTGCCCATTGGTTGCGTGTTGACGCTACCGGCAACTGGATCGGAATCTAACACCGCCGCAGTGGTGACCCGTGATGGACACAAACTGCCATTCCGCAATGATTTGGTGCGCCCAGCGTTCGCGGTGTTGGATCCGGCGGTTACCTTGTCCTTGTCAGATCGTCAAATCAGCAACGGTGTTGTCGATGCTTTTGTGCACACCGTTGAGCAATACCTGACCTACAGCGTCAATGCCAAGGTGCAGGATCGCTTCGCCGAAGGTTTGCTGCAAACTCTTATTGAGGAAGGTCCAAAAGCATTGGCCGCAGACACCAAGAATGATTTAGCGGTGCGGGCAAATATTATGTGGTCGGCCAGCATGGCGCTAAACGGACTCATCGGTGCCGGTGTGCCACAAGACTGGGCCACCCATATGATTGGCCACGAGTTAACCGGCGCCTATGGCATCGACCATGCACGCACCCTATCTATCGTGCTTCCGGGTGTGCTGAAAATACGCACCGAGGCGAAGCGGGATAAGCTGTTGCAGTATGCCGAGCGTGTTTGGCAACTAACCGACGGCACGGAGGCGTTCCGCATCCAAAGAGCAATTGAGCTTACCGAAGAGTTCTTTAAAGCGATGCAACTGCCAACCCGATTAAAGGATGTCAATCTGGATGAAACCCATATTGATGGCCTGATTGAGAGTCTCACCCAGCATGGCATGGTTCAGCTAGGAGAGCATGGCGATATTACGCCTGAGGTAAGCCGAGAAATTTTAAGACTGGCGCTCGCTTAAACGCGCCCAGCGGCATACCCGCGGGTCGGGTATGCCGGCCCTACGATAAAAACCCACTGCATTGAGTGGTCTCGCGCTAATACCCCGCCTACCTACTATAGCCACTTCAAGTCCCGCCTAGCAGCTAAGCTAAATTTGATTACTTTGCGGTGTATTTCGAAGGTAAAGTGGTATTTACAAAGCTTAAATGGGTAAGGGTTTTTAAGTTTTCACCGTTAGGAGGGTGCGTTATAGATGGATTGCCTGATAAATAGTATAGGTCTTTATTCGATTAAATATTGATTTTGGTCTTTTAGTTGGGTGAGCAAGATCCGTCAATATTGCCCAGAAAAAATATCATATGTGGGCTGTAAGCGCCTAAATACCGCGCAATGACTGGGCAGTAATAATTTATGCTTTATTGGTTCCTCGCGCCAAGGCCGTGCACTGTGGTGAATTTAACAATGGCTGCATCCGATGCACTCGGCCGCATACGAAGTTAAATTAAATTCAGATTATCGAAATTTTTTAAATAGTTTCATCAATTATTTTGACTCATCTGGTTAGATATTTCCCTGCGTATCGTTTATGCCTTTTAACAACAACAGGAAATACAATCTCATGAAACTAACCAATATTATCTTCTCAACATTAGTGGCAACCTCTTTAACCCTTGCGAGCTTTGTGAGTGCCGACCACCATGGCGCCAAAAAAGATATAGTGGATACCGCCGTCGCGGCAGGTAGCTTTACCACCCTAGTAACCGCAGTGCAGGCAGCCGATCTGGTGGCGACCTTGAAAGGTAAAGGTCCATTCACTGTATTCGCACCAAATGATGCCGCCTTCGCCAAAATTCCGGCTGCAACGTTAAACGGATTGGTCGCCGATAAGGAAGCCTTAACCGGCGTGTTGGGCTTCCACGTGGTATCCGGTAAGTTTCTCGCAGCAGATGTAGTCGGTCTGGATGAGGTCACTACCATTACTGGCAGTACACTCACCATTAAAGTCATGGGCGGTTCTGTTTATGTCAATGGTTCACTGGTCATCGCGACCGACATTGAAACCTCCAATGGTGTTATTCATGTGATCGACACCGTGATTACTAAATAAAGCCTAGTTGTAGAAAAGCCCCATTGCCGACGGCAATGGGGCTTTTTTTTGGCGCATCGAAAATGCCATTTAGAGCCGATTTCAGGCTCTTTTTATCTTCGCTGGACGCGCTCCTTAGAAGCCTTCAACCACTATCTTACCCTTTGCCGTTCCTGTTTCAATGAGGGCATGGGCGGCGCGGATATTTTCTGCGTTGATAGGCGATAAGATTTCACTCACCGTGGTGCGAATACGGCCGGCATCGACCTCCTTGGCCACATAGGTTAGCAAGCGATGTTGCTCAATCATATCCGGCGTCTGGTGCATGGCGCGTGCGAACATAAATTCCCAATGTAAGCTGGCCGACTTGGACTTCATACCGGCCATCGCCATCGGCTGGTCAGTGCCATCAATGGTCACGATGCCGCCTTGCGGGCGGATCAGTTCAACAGCCGTATCCCAATGGCGCATATCGTTCAATATCGCAATGTGATCGACCTGATGGAAGCCCAGAGCATGCACCTGCTCAACCATCGGTTGGTGATGATTGACAACATGGTCGGCACCGAGCTCTTTAACCCAACTGGCCGTTTCTGGGCGAGACGCGGTGGCAATAATGACCAATCCCGCGGCCTTGGCCAGCTGGATAGCGATTGAACCGACCCCGCCGCCGGCACCGATGATCAAAACCGATTCGCCCTTGTTGGCCCCAGCGCGATCGATACCCAGGCGGTCAAAAAACGCCTCATAGGCGGTTATGGTCGTTAAGGGTAGGGCGGCGGCCTCGGCAAAGCTCAGGCTCTTTGGCTTGCAGCCCACGATGCGTTCATCGACTAGCTGAAACTCGGCATTGGAGCCGGACCGGGTAATATCGCCGGCGTAATAGACCTCATCGCCGACCTTGAACAGGGTAACGTCGGGGCCGACGGCCTCAACTATGCCGCTGGCATCCCAGCCGAGCACACGGGGAATGTCTTCTACAGTGGGCTTTGGGCTGCGGACTTTGGTATCAACGGGGTTGATTGACACGGCCTGCACTGAGACCAATAGATCAGTCCCCAAGGCAGTAGGCTTGGGCAGTTCCACGTCGAGGAAGGCTTGCGGGTTTTCGATAGGCAGATAATGAGTCAGGGCTACGGCTTTCATGGGTAAATCTCCGGTTTTCAAAATGCTAAAATGATCAGCCAATGCTGGTCATCTCATTCAATGTAAATTCGCTTACAGCGCCGTCAGTGGCCTGCATATAGGCCGCCAAATGAGGTCGGTTCATATGGCTCTGCCATAACTCGCGGGTCGCCCAGGTCTCATAAAACATGAAATGCGCTGGATCGGTATTGTCGCGATGCAACTCATAGCGGATACAGCCCGGCTCGCCGAGGGTGATGGCAATCAATTTTTCCAATTCGCTTTGAACGAGGGGTATCTGATCGAGATTGGCGTAGATATTAGCGATAATGGTGAGTTGGGTCATGGGGTCAGCCCGATTGAGAACGAAGTGCAAACTGTATCTGATCGGATTTAACGGATAAACTAGCGCGACCCGTAATTATAATCCGGTATAGTCGTACAATGCTGCTTGATAACATCGCACTGTTTTTAAAGATTGTTGAAAAGGGCGGCTTGGCTGCGGCCGGCCGAGAAGTGGGCCTGTCCTCGACAACGGTATCCGAGCGGCTGGCTGCGCTGGAAACCCATTTTGGTGTGGTGCTGCTGAATCGCACGACCCGGGCCATTAGCCTGACGGACGAGGGGCGCACTCTTTTAGAGGGCGCTAAAATGGTTCTGGGCGAGGTCGAGGACCTGGAAGCTCGCATCCGTCTGGGTGCTCAAACCCTGTCAGGGCCGATTCGGATAAGCGCCCCTAGTGATATAGGGCGGACCCATGTATCTGCCGGCATCAGCAGTTTTTTAGCCGAACACCCTTCTATTTCCATCGAATTGGTCCTGTCTGATGGCTATGTGGATTTTGTCGGTCAGGGTTTGGATATCGCATTGCGCTTTGGTTCGGTCACCGATAGCTCCTTGCGGGTTAGAAGCCTGGGCCTGCAGCGGAGACTGGTCTGTGCCGCCCCCGCCTATCTGGCAAAACACGGGGTGCCCAAAAAGCCGGTCGAGCTTAAAAAACACAACTGCCTAGTGATGCGTTTTGGTGCAAACTTAGACAACGTTTGGCGCTTTGGTGCCAATGCTCTGCAGCAGATTGTGACCGTGCGCGGTGATCGAATAGCCAACGATGGCGCCTTGGTCCATCAATGGGCCCTAGCCGGTTATGGCATCGGCCTAAAGTCGGAACTGGATGTCCGGTCCGACATCTGGGCCGGGCGTCTGGTGGAGCTGTTGGCAGACTTCGCGCCGCCGCCGGCCCCCTTGCAAATCCTCTTCCCGCCCAGTCGTGCCCAGCCAAAACGGGTGCACGCGCTGGCTGACCACCTCGCGATGTTGATTGAGGGTTTGGAGCAGGGCTGAGACTATTTTGAAGCCGGTATAGGGTTTCGGCGCCGGCCACCCTAATGGCCGTCCCAGCCAGCGCTCAGTGTTCCGATGCGCTTGCGGTGCTAGAACAGGGTGGCTGCAGAGTTCAATTCGATCATTTTATAATCAGATGTAAGATTAGCTGATATAGTAAATTGACTTTGACCGCCATGGCGCTACTATCGGCGCCATTCCATTGATTTTGAGAACGCTGATGTCTGCCTCCCTTGCCCCCGAATTCCGTTATGACTGGACAACTGCCGAAGTTGTTAAGCTGTTTGAACTGCCCTTTAACGATCTAATGTTTCAGGCGGCCACCTTACATCGCGCCCATTTCAATCCAAATGAAGTTCAAATCAGTACCCTACTGTCGATCAAAACAGGAGCTTGCCCGGAAGATTGCAAATACTGTCCGCAATCGGGTCACTATAATACCGGTCTGGCAAAAGAAAAATTGATTGCGGTGGAGAAGGTGATTCAGCAGGCCAAGGCAGCCAAGGCCGCCGGTGCGAGCCGTTTTTGTATGGGCGCGGCCTACCGCTCGCCGAGCGAGAAGGACTTTCCTGTTATTCTCGATATGGTCAAGAGCGTCAAGGAACTCGGTCTGGAAACCTGCATGACACTGGGTATGCTCGAAGGCGAGCAGGCCGAAGCATTAGCCGGTGCCGGTCTCGATTATTACAACCACAATCTCGATACCTCGCCGGAATACTATGGCGAGATTATTACCACCCGAACCTATTCCGATCGTCTGGAAACCTTGCAACATGTTCGTTCCTCGGGCATGAAAATCTGTTCTGGCGGCATTTTGGGCATGGGCGAAGGCCTGTCCGATCGCGCAGGCCTGTTTATTCAGCTGTCGAATCTGAATCCGCACCCTGAGAGTGTCCCGGTCAACATGCTGGTTAAGGTCGAAGGTACTCCGATGGCTGAAGTTGAGGACCTCGATCCGATTGAATTCTTACGGGCCATCGCCGTTGCGCGCATTTTGATGCCGGCCTCGCACGTTCGCCTCTCCGCCGGGCGCGAGCAGATGAGCGAAGAGATGCAGGCAATGGCGTTTTTCGCCGGAGCCAACTCGATCTTCTATGGCGAAACCCTATTGACCACCGCCAACCCCGAAGCGAATCTCGACAAGGCCCTGTTTGTTAAGCTGGGTATCGTCCCGGAACAGCGTAATATGGGCGCACAAGACGCGGTTGAACAGTTCGATCCGGCCACCTGCCCAAAACGCAACAACGCCCGCTTTTACGACGCCACCCTGGCCTGAGCGTTAAGCCCTAGGCCC
>Ga0307488_10002847_pt1 | contig 14555 bp, 16 predicted proteins | sample SB02metaG_FD_202248 | JGI IMG/M metagenome (GOLD analysis project Ga0307488, IMG submission 202248) | Sea-ice brine microbial communities from Beaufort Sea near Barrow, Alaska, United States - SB 0.2 | ecosystem: Environmental > Aquatic > Marine > Coastal | place: USA: Alaska | collected... | reverse complement strand
TGCTCTAAAATGCCGACTGCGCACATGTCCAATCTTTCAGTCAAAGCACAGAGTAACTGCAACATCTAGTCCTTGCTGTATATAATATCAATTCGCATTAAGTTTTTTCCACTTCGGTCCAATCTCGAGAGCACATTTTTTGTCACGCGTAGTGTATTGATACACACTCATTCCAAACGATAGTGCACGCGTCAACAGTGTCCTCATAATCGTCAAAACAGCGATTAGCAAAATGATGTTGACGAAACCAACTCCACACTTGTTCGATTGGGTTTAGCTCAGGTGAATTATCTGTTGGCGGGTGTATCTGCCTATCACACGGACAAACTCGAAATTACTTACGGTCATTTACATAAAGAAGTGATGTTTTATCCGGTTAATGGCGAATTAAACTTTTACTACTGTTTGTTCAGGTGAATTTGGGCCGCATATGGATGCTCAGGCACAATATTTAATTTAATACCTTGGCAACGTAAATAATCTACCATTTGGTAATGCTATGGCCTATCAACTGATACAAAAACCACAATTTGAAACGGCTGATAATGTATTGGCGTATCTTTAAAATTGCCCAGTGATACATACCGTCGCAAGGTTATAAACTCTGCCTTAAAGGCCTAGCTTGTTCCTAACAATGTACAGCGTTACCCAAAATAGATATCAATACTGGTGACGCAAGTGTGGAAACTGACGTGGCCCGTTTAGCCTCTATTATGCTGTTGATACTAGGCAATGATTAACAGGAACCCCAAATAACGTCGATGCCTTAAATGTGCCGGCATATATTTAACAATAATCAGACATGCCACAAAAATGCCAAGCGTTGTATGCCCGAGCACTAGAAGTTAAACCAAACAATATTTCCGGCCTTGTGTTTACTGCACAAACTGCTATTGCAGCGGCTGACTATGCGGGTGCTAAAGATGTTTATTTAACTGCGTTGGATATTAACCCCATTAGCCTGTCGGCAGTGTAAGCATTAATGAAGTTAACTTTTTTGAGTCCCCAAACGCCAGATTCCGAGCCGCTACTGGCACCCATTAGCATGACCACCGTGACTAACGACTAAATGGTGGCAATTGCTGACACGTTATTTCAATGGCGAGAATATGCGTTGTTACATAGTTTATTACAGCGCTATCAGGCAAAACGTAGATGGTCTGATATGTTGTGGATAGTATGGCTAAAAAATAACTATTATCTTAACGTACTAAAGAACGCAGATAATAACGTTGTGAGACAGTTTCGTAAAAATTATGCAACGTTTCGTAGTAATAAGAACTTACACGAACATGCCATGTTTGCCTTGTTTATTTTGGACCGAAAGAGCCAGTTTGACTGAGTATTAGATATAATTGAAACACTACCCCAAACTACTTGCCAGACTGAGCTGGTGCAACTTTCGAAGGCCTCGGCGTTGATTGCCTCAAAACAAGACAAAGCAGCCGAAAAAATACTACGTTCGTTAGGCGACAAACCAGCTTTGTCTGGGTCACAGTGGTATGTGTGGGTCCGTATAATGGAATACCGCAATGACCTATAGCGCAAGTGGCCACCTATTTCACTGCATAGCAGCATTCGTCACTCGGTTTTAATACGAGCAAACGTATTATTAAAACGCAACGCACAGATGAATTGGCAGTACTGGCCGGAAAATACATCACCAGCCGCCCAGCTGATAACTTTGCCTGCATATAACCAGCCTTTAGGTTGGTAGTCACTCATTCAGACATCGCAATACAATCATTAAGCACCGTCCATTTGCACTGGTTAGCGACACAAAATTGGCAACTGTCGAACAATATGGTGGTGCTGTATTTGTTGCGAGGTGATGCCAGACATGTTTTAACGTATTCTACTAATGTCATGTCACCCTTAACCCTAGATATGCGTGTGTTAAACAGTTACATAGCAAAGTTCAAGGTGTGCTGGAAGCATCGGCGAGTGCAACCTAGGATGTTGAGTCGCCAAGAGTAAATCATTCGATCAAAAACAAGGGATTAATTGACACCGCTAACCAATGATTGTTTTCGAATTTTTTAATTCAAGTTAGCAAATCGTTTGTTATAAATGCGTCACTATTCTGTTGTCTGATTTCTGGCTAACAAGGTCAGTGCAGCTTCTTTAGCTGATTTTTTGTTATACAAGACTTCATACACCTGTTCACAAATAGGCATTTCAACACCCATTCGTTCGGATAAAATATGGACTTCTTTAGTATTTCTGTAACCCTCGACGACTTGTCCTATTTCGTCCATAGCCTCTTGAATACCTAGGCCATTACCTAAAGCTAAACCAAATCGCCTGTTACGGGATTGATTGTCTGTACAAGTTAAGACTAAGTCACCTAATCCTGACATTCCCATGAAAGTGGATTGTCTGGCGCCCATCTTAACTCCTAGCCTGGTTAACTCACTCAAGCCTCTGGTTATTAGCGCTGTCCTAGCGTTAGATCCAAAGCCTAAGCCGTCTGACAAACCTGCGCCAATAGCTATGACGTTTTTAACGGCTCCGCCAAGCTGTATTCCTATGAAGTCATCATTTCTATACACTCTAAATGATTTAGAACAGTGCAACTTGTTAGCAAACTCAATAGCTAGTTCTTCATTTGTAGAGCTTAGTGATATGGCAGTTGGAAGTCCTGCCACCATCTCCTTGGCAAAAGTAGGGCCCGAAAGTGCTGCAATAGGTGTTTCGTGACCTAATATTTCCAAAGCAACATCTTGTAAGAGCCTACCTGTTTCAGGCTCTAATCCTTTTGTAGCCCATATAATTCTATGCCAAGGTTTTAGGTACGGTTTTGCTTGTTGTAAAGTGTTGTAAAATGCGTGGCTTGGCACAACTACTAAGATGTCTTGACTATTGACTATCGCTTCGCAGAGGTCAGATTCGAGTGATAATTCTTCTGGGAAAATAGCGTTGGGTAGGTATTTTTGATTGCATCTGGTTTTGGCCATTAATTCGATTTGCTGTTTATCTCGCCCCCACAAGACTGTTTTCACACCATTGCGAGAGAGACAAAAAGCAAGGGCAGTACCGTATGATCCTGCCCCTAATACACAAACTGAATTCACTTTAAAACCAGCCTTATTATGCGTCTAATTTTTGTGGAGGTTGAGCTTGTTCTTGAGCTTGTTGAGCGCGTTTTTGCATGTATGCTGCAAAAATCGAGTTGAAATCAACAGGAGCCAAATTTAATGGTGGGAAAGTGCCACGATTCACTAAATTTGAAATGGTCTCCCTGGCATACGGGAACAAGGTATTCGGACAAAAGGCACCAATCATTTGAGCCTTATTCTGCTCTGGCATTTCGCCAATCATGAATATGCCGGCTTGTTGTACTTCACATAAAAATGCTGTTTCTTCACCGATTTTGGCAGTCACGGTTACAGACAATGTCACTTCATACAGGTTTTCACCTAGTGGATTGCTCTTTGTGTCTAAGTCTAACTGTACTTCTGGTTTCCAATCTTTTTGAAACATTGCAGGCGAGTTAGGTGCCTCAAAAGAAATATCTTTAGTGTATATTCTTTGAATTGAAAACTGTGGGCCTTGTGCCGCTTCTGGCTGCACTGCAGCTTCGTTTGGTTGATTCTCGTCAGCCATGATATTTCCTTAAATTATGTTGTTAGTCAGCTAATAAACTGTCTAGTTGGTTTTTTGCTTCTAATGCAAATAAGTCATCACAACCACCTACATGATGATCTTTAATAAAAATTTGTGGAACAGTGGATTTACCCTGTGCTCGTTCGATCATTGCGTTGCGAAGTTCAGGCATGACATCGATTTCAATCTCATTAAAAATTATTTCTTTTTTGGTCAATAAAGCCTTTGCCCGATGGCAATAAGGGCAATGACCTTTAGTATAAATATCAACTTTACTCATTTTATTTCCTGCAATTTACTTGGTGAGTGGAAGATTTGCAGTTTGCCAAGCACTAATGCCACCTTTTAACGTAACAACATTTTCAAACCCAGCTTTGAGCATTTGAGATGCCGTTCGTTTGCACGTCATACCCGTAGAACAGACAACAATAATGGGTTTGTCTTTAGATTTTTCAAGGGTTGAAAAATCGCCTTTCGTAACTAACTCAGCTTTGATTTGTTTAGAACCTAAAATATGACCTTTTTTAAACTCCGCAACTGGGCGAATATCCAAAATATAGGCATCTTCTTTGTTCATCAACAATGTCGCTTCATGTGTACTTAATTCTTTTAATGATGAAAACTGACTTACCACGATGGTGTATATCAATGCTGCTAAAAGTGCGGCAAACAAGCCAGATAAAATATAGTGATTAGTAGTAAATTCTATCATTTGTTCCATAACAGGTGACCCTTAGAGGTGAGTAACTTAAAAAAATGAGGCCAAAGTATATAGATTTTGTGTGCAGAAACTAGTCCTTGAACGTATTCATCCTCAACACAAAGAATAACTTATTGTTATACATTTGGTTTTTAAAATGATTTAGCCGTGACGTGCAATCCCAGTAAGGATAACATTGGCCTATTATTGCGGAACTAGAGTAGCGCATACGATGACAAGCTACTCTAGAATGATTAATACATTACTAATAGTTTTAAATACAAGGATTAAATAATGACTCAAACCAAAAAGACCACGGCATTGATTATTTTAGACGGTTGGGGTCACAGCGATGAACAGGAGAGTAATGCGATCGCTCATGCTAATACGCCCGTTTTAGATGGTTTGTGTAAGAACTACAGTAATACATTGATATCTGGATCAGGTTTAGACGTTGGATTACCACCAGGACAGATGGGTAATTCTGAAGTCGGTCATGTTAATTTAGGTGCTGGTCGGGTTGTATATCAAGACTTTACTCGCGTCACTAAAGCCATTGAAGACGGTGATTTTTTTGAAAATACGGTTTTAGTAGAAAATCTAGACAAAGCTATTCAAGCAGATAAAGCCATCCATGTAATGGGGTTATTGTCTGCCGGCGGTGTTCATAGCCATGAGGATCACATTTTTGCTTTCTTGAAAATGGCGGCAAAGCGCGGTGCGAAAAAATTATATCTACATGCCTTTTTAGATGGCCGCGATACACCACCAAGAAGTGCCGAGGGTCCATTGCAGTCAGCTGATGCTGTATTTGCTGAGTTAGGTTTAGGTAAAACTGCCAGTGTCATCGGTCGTTATTATGCAATGGACAGAGATACTCGCTGGGATAGAGTCGAAGCTGCCTACAATTTAATTGCTCACGGTAAAGGAAAGGAAGTTGCTTCTAGTGCTATCGAAGCCTTGGATGCCTCATATCAACGTGAAGAAAATGACGAATTTATGCAAGCCACAGTGATTGGAGATGCTGTACCTTTAGAAGAGGGAGATGCGGTTTTCTTTATGAATTTTAGAGCCGATCGTGCCCGCGAAATTAGTCGTCCATTTGTTGAAAGAGACTTTAATGAATTCAATAAAGGCAAACACATTGAGTTAAGTGCTTTTGTTACCCTCACTCAATATGCTGAAAGTATTGATGCTCCAGCAGCATACCCACCTGTACCTTTAATAAATGTTATGGGTGATTGGTTAGCTCAGCATCATAAAACCCAACTACGTATATCTGAGACTGAAAAATATGCACATGTCACTTTTTTCTATAGTGGTGGTCGTGAAGATTTATATAGAGGTGAAGAGCGTATTTTGATCCCATCACCTAAAGTTGCAACTTATGATTTACAACCAGAAATGAATTCAGCTGAACTTACCGATAAATTGGTAGCAGCTATAGATTCTGGTAAGTTTGACGTTATTGTATGTAATTATCCTAATGGTGACATGGTTGGACATACTGGTAACTTTGATGCAGCCGTTAAAGCTTGCGAAGCTGTCGATGCTTGTATTGGCAGAGTCGTTGATGCGATGAAACGTAACGGCGGTGACTGCTTAATTACGGCTGATCATGGTAATGCTGAAAAAATGCAAGATAAGCAAACAGGTCAAGCTCACACTGCGCACACCAGTGAATTAGTTCCCTTTATTCACGTAGGACAAAAATCAACTGTTAGAGCAGGAGGCACATTGAGTGATGTTGCCCCAACAATGCTGCATCTAATGGGGATGGAACAGCCTAAGGAGATGACAGGAACTCCTATCGTTACAGTGGACTAATCAATTGAGATTGATAGCGGGCAAATTATTCCAAGGGAAAAATCTAATTCACAGGTTTTTTTTCTTGGTAGTGTTATGTATTGTTTCTTTCGTGTTTGTTGCAAACGCTCAAGAACAGTCAGATCTTGAAAGTATTCAACAACAGATAAAAAACAAACAAGCGCAAATTAGTCAACAACTGGAAGCTGCCAAGAAGCTCCAGGGTAACTTAAAGGTTGTTGAAATACAGATTGCTAAATCAGCTGCAACACTCAATAAAACAGAGACGTCACTCGACACTAATCAACAACAACTCAGTGAATTGCGTAAACAACAAAAAGATTATTTGGCATCTTTAGATCAGCAAAAATCTGTATTAGCTAAACAGATCCGCAGCGCTTATATGACAGGTAATTATGACTTTGCAAAAATGTTGTTGAATCAGCAAGATGCTGCGAACTTTGAACGCACTATTACTTACTATCAATATTTGAACAAAGCCCGCAAGTCACAGATCGATAGTTTTAATCTGTTAGTTATAAAGCTACAAAAAGTAAATGCTAAGTTGATTGATAATCAAAGCGAGCTAGAACAGTTAAAAGGTAAACAACTGGAACAACAACAAACCTTAAAAGCAAACCAAGCTGAGAGGGAAGGGACGCTTATAGCGATGCAAAACGCTATCGAATCTGATGAAGCAAAAATTGCGCAATTACAAATCAATGAAAAGAATTTGCTTGAAGCATTAACCCGAGCCCAACAAAAAATCGACCAACAAGACGTGACCTTAACTGGACTCAGTCCCCTTAAAGGTCGTCTATTAATGCCTGCTAAGGGGAATCTTAGGAAAATGTTTGGTAGGTTTAGGCAAGGTCAAATCAAGTGGAAAGGAGTAGTCATTAATGGCACTGCAGGTGACGCTGTGGTCGCCATACACCATGCTAAAGTACTCTACGCTGACTGGCTTAGAGGTTTTGGTTTAGTAACTGTATTGGATCATGGTGATGGATTTATGAGTCTTTACGGTCATAATCAAGCATTATTAAAGCAAGCTGGTGAGGTTGTTCAGGCAGGTGAAGCGATTGCTCTTTTAGGGCAAAGTGGTGGGCAAAGTCGACCTAACTTGTACTTCGAAATTCGACACAAAGGAAAGCCTATTAATCCCATAAACTGGTTAAAGCTTTAAAACCTTTGTGTATTTAAACAATTCAATCCTAGTAAAAATACTTGATGTGATTATAATAAAATCAAATGCTGTCGAGTAAAACAATAATAAAAACATGCGTTTATTACTAATTAGTTGCCTGTTGTGTATTAGTTGCTCCGCTAGAGCGGCCCAGATCGCCTTGATCATTGATGATATGGGAAACAACAAACAAGATGCGCTGGCCTTTGCTCTTCCAGAAAATGTGGCATTTGCGATTTTACCTAATAAACCTCTATCTACGACTTTTTCCAATCGTGCTGCTGCTCAGCAGCGTGAAGTGATGTTGCATATGCCAATGGAATCGTTGGCAGGTAATAATCAAGAAAAAAATGTTTTATTATCTAGTATGCCACCTCATCAAATTGTACGAGTGTTAAAAACAGCCCTATCTACTGTACCTGATGCCGTGGGTGTTAATAATCATATGGGGAGTAGGCTAACTCAGCTTTCTTTACCGATGTCGATAACGATGGAGTTTCTGTCGGAGCAGGGGTTGTTTTTTGTTGATAGCCGAACCACGAGGTACAGCAAAGCAGAAATCATTGCTAAAAAAAATGGGGTGCTAAGCACTAAACGTAATGTATTTATCGATCATACTCCCACCCCTGAGCAGATTGATAAACAATTTCATCGGTTACTGAGTATTTCCAAAAAGTATGGTTACGCGGTAGGCATTGCCCACCCCTATCCACAAACACTTGAATATTTGAAAGTGCATTTAGACACACTCCAACAGCATGGTATCAGACTGGTTAAATTAAGTGATTTACTGTCTTCTGGTGTCACTTATGCCTATCATCCTAAGACCGAATCAAAACCCATTCCTCCTGTTTTTTAAGCGCATATTTAAGGAAATATAATGCCTGCTGCTAATTTACTTGCCCTTATAGATGATATTGCGACCATACTGGATGATGTGGCTATTCTGTCGAAAGTGGCTGCCAAGAAAACAGCCGGTGTGTTGGGAGACGACTTAGCTCTGAATGCCGAACAAGTCTCTGGGGTAAATGCAGAACGTGAATTACCTGTTGTGTGGGCAGTAGCCAAAGGTTCTTTTTTAAATAAATTAATACTAGTGCCATCTGCTTTGTTGATAAGCGCATTTTTGCCATGGTTAATCGTGGTATTGCTGGTAATAGGAGGCTTGTATTTATGTTTTGAAGGCGTCGAAAAGCTTGCGCATAAGTTTCTCCACTCCAAACACGATTTGGAACAAGAGCACGCACAAAAGCTGGCCGCTGTGGCAGATCCCAGTGTTGATTTAGTCGCGCTTGAAAAAACTAAAATAAAAGGCGCCATCAGAACTGATTTTATCCTATCTGCCGAAATTGTGGTAATAGTGCTCGGTACTGTTCAAGAGGAGTCCTTTGCTACACAAGTAACGGTTGTATCTTTACTCGCCTTGGCTATTACTGTTGGTGTGTATGGTCTAGTCGCTGGCATTGTAAAACTTGATGATGCGGGTTTATATTTACTTAGAAAGTCTGTGAGTGGCACTTTTAACCGTATCCAACGAACAGTGGGAAGAGGGCTATTAATTTTTGCGCCACTTTTGATGAAAACACTATCTGTAGTAGGAACAGCAGCCATGTTTTTGGTAGGCGGCGGCATTTTGGTTCACAGTATTCCCTTCATTCACTATGCACTAGAACCCATCTTACACAGCGTTGAATCAATAAAAATTACGGCATCTGTAGTGCCTATATTGCTTGATGGTGTAGTGGGTATTATTGCTGGTGCACTGGTTTTGCTAGCGGTGACTTTAAGTTTTAAACTTTTTAAAAAGCCTTAGTCGTTCTCTATTATCTTATCCAGCAGGTGATTAGGAGTGTGTTGAGTATATTTTTGAGGCCTTGTTTCGAGGTTTGTGCTTCTTAGAAACACACTGTGAAAATTTTAAGCATCAAATACTTGTAAATTACATGAAATGTTATATTATAACGATTCATGAGGTTGAGGCGAATATTGATGGAACTTAGCAAAGATAAAACGTTATTAGACAGACTAGGCATTTGGGCCTCCAGTTTGTGCGCGTTACATTGTTTGTTGTTGCCTATTCTTATCCCTCTCATTCCTTTTGTTGGCGCCTCATTTTTTGCTCAGAATTGGTTTGAAAGAAGCATTCTGTCACTTTCGATGCTCATCGGCTTTTGGGCATTGTTTTCAGGTTTCTATCGCTACCACAGGCAGCTTTATCCGTTATATAGTTTAGTGTTAGGCGGTTTGATTTATTGGAATAAAGATATGTTCGGTGACTCCTACGAGCCTTTCACAATTGCTGTTGGTGCTATATTAATTGTTGGCGCGCATGTAGTGAATTTGAAATTATGTCAGAGCTGTCAAGATTGTGATTCTGGATGTGCTAGCTCTTAGGCCTCAGTTTATGCCTCTACCGCTAACACTAATTTAGCTGCTGCTGGCCCATTACTGAATACGCCATCTACCCCCCAGGCATGCAACCTAAGCAAGTCTTCAGGTTCATCAACGGTATATACAAACATTTTCAAACCACGATTGTGGGCATCTATTACAAAATCTTGATCAACAAAACTAATATCAGCATTGACTGAATATGCCTGCAAGTCTTCGGCGAAACGTGCGTGATCTAAAGGGTTACTGGCAGTCAGAGCCCCAATCTTAATCTTGGGCGCTATACTTTTAAAAGCCAATAAAAGATGGTGGTTAAAAGATGAAACAATAAATTGCTCAGCTTCAAAGCCTAACTGACTGACTGCTTTATTAATACACTCATTGATTAACGACACCTCACTCACACCCTTAACTTCAATATTTATCAAACATTGCCCTTGCACAAGCTGCAATACTTGCCAGAGTGTAGGTACAAATTGACCTTTGCCAGCGTCTAATGTTTGTAATTCTTCAAGAGTATAATCAGTTAACGAACGTGTGCCGTTGGTGGTTCTGCTTACCCATCTATCATGAATAACCACTAATTCATTACCGAGTTGATAGACATCTATCTCGATGCCATCAGCTTGTTGGATTAAGGCTTGTTCAATAGCGAGTAAGGTATTTTCGGGTGCATCGGCACTTGCACCTCTGTGGGCAAATATCAGCATTTGTTAGTCTCTAGCGATTATTTACGTGAAGTTTTTGAGCGTTAATGGTTTCATAAATTGCGGCAGAAATCACTAACAAGCCACCGACTAAGGTTTGCCATCTAGGCTGCTCATCCAAAACGAGTATTGCAAGGGTTACACCGTAAAGCGGTTGCATACAGGCGATCAATGAGAAGGTTTTAGCACGTAAATGTTTAAGACTTGCAGCAATTAAAGCATGAGGCACGGCCGTTAAAAATATGCCCAGTATGACCAGTCCGATATAAGTTTCTTGGCTAGCCTTAAATAACTCATCACTTGAAAAAAAACTAAGGGAGATAAAAATTACCAGTGTTTGGTAAGCCATAGCATGAGCACCAGAGTAGTGAGAAAAGTGTTTGCGGTGCACCAAGTTTCTAAAAGAATACAAGACGGCAGAACAAATGCCAATTAACACACCTTGAGTTGTCTCGTTTTCTAAAGAAATTTCTGGGACTATCAGGAAAATACCAAAAAGCACAACAATAGCGCTGACCAAATCCTGCCAAACTAAACGTATGCCTTCAAAAAAAGGTTCTAATAGCACTGTCATTACGGGGAATGTAAATAAGGCTATCATGCCCACTGATACTGATGAATACTGCATAGCAGCAAAATAGCTGACCCAATGTGCTGCCATGAGTAGACCTAAAAATAGGGCCACAAAATAGTCTTTTTTACAGTCTAAAAATATTGATTTTCCAAATAATTTAACAATACCAAACAATATGATGCAGGCAATGGCTGCACGGCCAAAAGTAATATCTACAGCAGATAAGGGCAAAATCTTCGAGAATAATGCTGTGGCACCTAGCAGTATCATAGTGACATGCAGTGACCACAGGCTTTTCTTGACGGGATCCACTGGTTACTTTGTTATTGTTGCGAAAACGTCGCCGAGGCGCGTTACGTCTCCTGCATCCAGATCGGCAAATTCAATAGAGTCAGCTTCAAAGCAAGCGACGATGGTCGACCCAAGTTTAAATAAACCCATCTCTTCGCCTTTTTTGATAGAGACTGAATCATCACCTTGAGTAGGATATTGCCAATGCAGCACGTTTTTACCTGCTGGAGGCGAAACAGTGCCTGCCCATTTGGTTTCGATGCTGGCAACAATTGTCGCGCCTACCAAAACCATCGCCATCTTACCTATCTTAGTCTCAAAAATGGCCACGACTCGTTCGTTTCTGGCAAATAACCCAGACACACGTTCTGCTGTAAGAGGACTCACTGAAAACAGCTCACCAGGTACGTAGATCATATCTGTCAGCTGTCCGTCTATCGGCATATGAATACGATGATAGTCTTTAGGAGAAAGGTAAATCGTTGCAAATTTACCGTTTAAAAACGGCTTTGCAAGTTCAGGTTTACCACCTAATAAAGTGGTCAGGCTATAGTTATGGCCTTTGGCTTGGAAAATAGCATCGTGCTTAATATCGCCTAGTTGACTCACTGCGCCATCAACAGGCAGGGCGAGTTGTTTTTCATCTTGGCAAATCGACCTAGCGTCGGCTTTAAGTTGCCGAGTAAAAAAAGCGTTAAATGATAAATAGGATGAGGGGTCTGAGTCGAGTGCCTCAGACATATCAACTTTATATTGCTTGATAAAGAGTTTAATTATAGCGGTCGTCATTGAACCAGCTTCAGTAGCAGCGAGTAAACCCACCAATCGAGATAACAGGTGTTTTGGAGTAATATATTGCAGAGCAATTTTTAACGAATCAAACAAAGTAGCTTTCCTAATAATCTAACCTTAACGTTTGGAATTGTACCGCAATAATCATGGCTTTGCTTTTTTCACTAAGTTCAATAGGCTATATGCTAGTCGATTTTTCCGGCGAAATATGTTCTTAAACAGAGGACCATTAAACCTTTGTATGTGCTGGGCGTAGCTCATCCATATTTAACAATATTTTGTGATAGCTTTGATAGCGTTGTGGACTGATTTTACCTTCTTCAACCGCTGCTTTGATCAGGCATCCTGGATCATTGCCATGTTTACAATCTCGAAATTTGCAGCCGCCTAAATAGTCTCTGAATTCTCTAAACCCATTGGTTAATCTTTCTGCAGGCAGGTGCCACAAGGCAAATTCACGTACGCCAGGAGAATCAATCAAATCCCCGCCAGCAGGAAAGTGTAGTAATTTTGCGGTTGTAGTGGTGTGTTGACCTAATCCTGAGTTGTCGGATATGTCGCCAATTATTTCGTCTGCTTCAGGCAGCAGCTCATTGATTAAACTTGATTTTCCTACACCAGACTGACCAACAAACACACTGACTTTATCTTTTAAACATACTGCAAGTTCATCAAGCCCAGTCAATGTTTTACAACTGGTATATACAATTTGGTAGCCGATATCGCGATAAATATTTAGCTGAACTTCGACTTCATTCAGTTGTTGTGGATCAAGCAACTCGACTTTGTTTAATAATATTACTGGCGTAATTTCCACATCTTCTGCCGCAACCAAATATCTGTCGATAATATTCAAAGATAAGCTTGGCAATACCGAACTGACAATGATAATTTGATCGATATTAGCCGCAACAGGTTTTACCCCATCATAAAAGTCAGGACGGGTGAGAACAGACTTTCTGTCTTGAACAATCTCAATGATACCACTGATGCTTAAGGTTTGATCTTTCCCTGGCCTAAATAACACTTCGTCGCCACATACAACGCTATTAATGGTGCGCCGCATGTGACATCTATGCACTATTCCTGCGCGATCTTCAATATCTGCATGTTTACCAAATCGTCCTATAACACGTCCGCTTTGTTGTTCGCCAAACTGATTATCTTCAATTTCACTCGGCTTCGCACCACCCGAAAGGCGCCTCGAGCGATTTACTGAGACTTGTCGTTTCTGCCTATCTGTTAACTTTGGTTTTTTAGCCACGTTTTATCTTTGCTGTAATTATTACCAATTCTTGTATCATGTTAACGTTTGAAGGAGCGGATACCAAATCATTAATGTATTTGTTGCTCATCAATAGTTTTCAATTAGGAGTCAGCATGTCAGTAAACAACGAAAATTTAGTGTGGATCGATATGGAAATGACAGGGCTAGAGCCTGAGACAGATGTCGTCTTGGAAATTGCTACCATTGTGACAGATAAAAATTTGAATATATTGGCCGAAGGTCCGGTGTTAGCCATTTATCAGCCTGATGAAGTGCTTAATGGTATGGATCAATGGTGCACAGATACACACGGTAAATCAGGACTCACCAGACGTTGTCGTGATAGTGAAGTAAACGAACAACAAGCTGTTGAACAAACTATTTTGTTTTTAGAAGATTTTGTTCCGAAGGGTATATCTCCGTTATGTGGTAACACCATAGGTCAGGATCGCCGCTTTTTAGTCAAGTACATGTCTGAGCTTGAACAATATTTTCATTATAGAAATATTGATGTTAGTACGATTAAAGAGTTGGTTCGTCGTTGGAAGCCAGAGTTGTTAGACGGTTTCCACAAAAAAGGTGTGCATCTAGCGCTAGATGATATTCGCGAATCCATCGCAGAAATGGTTTATTACCGTCAACATGTCTTTAATATTTAATTTTACGCATGAATATTTGTTCGCTATTCCATCAATATGCCGTTATTAGCAAAAAATATCATAAAATCTGGCTTTAGGGCTTGCATTGAAGTCTTATTTTTGTAGAATGCGCCTCCACTTTAGGCAACCACAGCTTAGAGCGAGAACTTCATTATGCGGGACAAAATTGTCTGGAACAATTTTGAACATCTACAAGATGGCCTGCAAGGCAAAATATAGGACATATTTTGTAGTAGCTCAGGGACTGGGCAATGACCATAGAAAGTGTACGTAAGTACAATATCATTATGCGGGAATAGCTCAGTGGTAGAGCACAACCTTGCCAAGGTTGGGGTCGCGAGTTCGAATCTCGTTTCCCGCTCCAATGATAAATCAAAGTAAAATTCCAAGTTCAAGTATACCTTTAGGGCGACCCCAAGGGATACACGACAACGCGGTTGGCGGTTACAAATCTCGTTTCCCGCTCCAATGATAAATCAAAGTAAAATTCCAAGTTCAAGTATACCTTTAGGGCGACCCCAAGGGATACACGACAACGCGGTTGGCGGTTACAAATCTCGTTTCCCGCTCCAATGA
>Ga0307488_10002846_pt1 | contig 14555 bp, 7 predicted proteins | sample SB02metaG_FD_202248 | JGI IMG/M metagenome (GOLD analysis project Ga0307488, IMG submission 202248) | Sea-ice brine microbial communities from Beaufort Sea near Barrow, Alaska, United States - SB 0.2 | ecosystem: Environmental > Aquatic > Marine > Coastal | place: USA: Alaska | collected 2017-05-06 | reverse complement strand
GGATATTCTGTAGCGAAAAGAGGGGTTGAAGCCCTTATAGCAGAAATGTTAACGCCGCAAAATCAAGGCGAAAAAGTCAATAAAGCCAGTGTTGATCAAATGATTGCAGCTATAGACGAAAAGCTTAGCGTGCAAGTTGACCAAATATTGCATCACAAAGAAGTACAAAAGCTCGAGTCAGCTTGGCGTGGTTTGAAGTACGTAGTCGACAAGACCAATTTCCGGGAAAACATCAAGCTTGAGTTGCTCAGCGTGAGTAAAGATGACTTGTTCGAAGATTTTGAAGACAGTCCTGAAGTGGTTAAATCTGGACTGTATCAACATTGCTATATATCAGAGTTTGGTCAGTTCGGTGGTAATCCCATCGGCGCCATAATCGCTAATTATGATTTTGGCCCTGGCCCACAAGATATTAAATTATTGCAGAATGTTGCCAGTGTAGCATCAATGGCCCACGCCCCGTTTATTGCAGCAGCGGGTGCACAATTTTTTGGTATTGATGATTATCAGGATTTACCCGGTCTTAAAGACTTAGACAGCTTGTTTGAAGGGCCAACTTATACCAAGTGGCGCAGCTTCAGAGAAAGTGAAGATTCTCGATATGTTGCCTTAACAGCACCAAGATTTTTGCTAAGATTGCCCTACGAAGAAGAAGCTAATCCGGTAAAAGCCTTTAACTACAATGAAAATGTGAAAGACAGTCATGATTCCTATTTATGGGGAAATACGTCTTTTGCCTTTGCCACACGTTTGGCTGACAGCTTTGCCAAATATCGCTGGTGCCCGAACATTATTGGGCCACAAAGTGGCGGTGCGGTTGAAGACTTACCCTTGCACAATTATGAGTCTATGGGTGACATCGAAACGAAAACTCCGACCGAAGTATTGATATCTGACCGTCGTGAATATGAGATGTCAGAACAAGGATTTATCTCCTTAACCATGCGTAAAGGCTCTGATAATGCCGCATTCTTTGCCGCTAATTCTTGTCAGAAACCGAAGTTTTTCGGAAACAGTGCTGAAGGTAAGGCTGCCGAGACTAACTATAAGCTAGGTACACAGCTGCCTTATATGTTTATTACCTGTCGTCTCGCTCACTACCTTAAAGTATTGCAACGTGAGCAATTAGGTAGCTGGAAAGAGAAAGGCGATCTTAACCGCGAGTTAAACGCCTGGATAAAGCAATTTGTATCGGATCAGGATAATCCTTCATCAGAAGTCCGTGGTCGTCGTCCATTGCGTGCAGCGAGCATAGAAGTCTCTGATGTTGATGGAGATCCGGGTTTCTATAAAGTGTCTATGTCAGTCAGACCTCACTTTAAATATATGGGAGCCAGTTTTGACTTGTCCTTAGTGGGTAAACTGGATAAGTCTTAAGCTAGGATTTCTATGCGCGTAACTAACGGGGATTTGGCAAAATGATATTTGAAAGAAGCCTGTTGGAGCGTATTGATAATCCCGATAATAGGGAAGCAAGGACGCTTTCTGTGGACATAAATAAAGTATCTGAATCGATCATTATCCATTTAAAAAACATGTTTAATGTACGCCAGGGCAGCGTCATGACCCTGGACGATTATGGTATGCCTGATTTCAACGATATTATTGCTGAATTCCCTAATGCGATAAAAGTAGTGCGTGGGGTGATTAAAGATTCAATTCGTAAGTATGAACCCCGCTTGAGTCGCGTCGTTGTCAGCCATATCGATGATCCAAGCCGTCCACTTGAACTGTTATTTAGTGTCAAAGCAGAGCTGCAACTGGAAGATGGAAACGTGCCATTCGTATTTGAAACTGTCGTTGGTGATAGCGGCTCAGTCAAGGTCAGGAACTAAACTTGAGTTTTAATAAGTATTTTCAGGACGAGTTGTCTTACCTTCGAGATTTAGGTAAGGAATTTAGTAACGCCAATCCACAGCTTGCGCCATTCTTGGCCGAGCGAGGCAGCGATCCGGACGTAGAGCGATTGCTCGAGGGTTTTGCCTTTTTAACCGGGCGATTGAGTCAAAAATTAAATGATCAAATGCCGGAACTCACCCACGGAATGATCGAGCTAATGTGGCCCCATTATTTGCGTCCCATTCCCAGTATGTCGGTGGTGGAATTTAAGGCTGTGGCAAATGCCCTTAGCGAGTCCAGGCTGATTAAGCGCGGCGCGGAGCTAAACAGTGTGCCAGTTGAAGGCACCGCCTGTCGTTTTCGCAGTTGTTATGACGTGGAGATTGCCCCCATGTCCATCACTAAAGCCGAAGTCAAGCAGGATGCCAAGGGCTCAGTTCTAACCCTGTCATTTGCCTTACAGGGCGGGGTCAGTTTTTCTCAATTGAACTTGAAAAAAATTAGATTGTTTTTAAATGGTGAGCCGTTTATTACCCAAACCCTCTATTTATGGATGCGACGCTACTTGGACAAAGTCACTTTCAAGTCCAAAAATAGCGAAAACCTTAAACAAGGTGTGGTTGCAGCAAAAGAGTCTGTCTTACCCGTGGGTTTAAAAGTCGGCGAATCCCTGTTTGATTACTCAGACAATGTATTTCCCGGTTATCGACTGTTGCAAGACTATTTTGTGTTGCAGGACAAATTTTTGTTTCTCGATGTGGTTAATCTACAGCCCTTAAACGCGGCGGGAAGCGAGTTTCAGCTAGAGTTTTCCTTCGACCGCCCCCTTGAGGATCATGTGCGCGTCACTAAGGACATGTTCCGGCTACATTGCACGCCCGTGGCCAACTTATTCAAACATGACGCGGATCCCCTGCGCTTAGACAGGATGACCATGGACTATAGGGTCAGGCCATCGGGACGCAACTCCAGTCATTTCGATATCTTCTCAATTGATGCTGTAGAAAGCCGCAAGCAGGGCATGACCCAACAACGAATTTATACACCGATGGCCTCCTTTGAACATGAAGAAGGTATTAAAAATGTGGTGGGCCATTACAGCAAGCGTCTTAAAACGGCTGCGGTGGGTAAGGGCTTTGAGACTTATCTGTCTTTTGGTGGACAAAAAGGGGTGGAAGACAAACTGAGTAAGGAAGTGATTTCTCTAGAGTTGACCTGTACCAATTGTCAGCTTGCAGAAAAACTAAAAACCGGGGATATTCGGGTACCAACGGTAAGCACTCCGGAATATGTCACCTTCTCTAATATTACTACGGTCACGTCCACCGTTTATCCGACCCTAGATGAAGGTTTACAGTGGCAGTTGATCTCAAATATGTCACTCAACTACAGTACCCTGACTAACCCAACTATGCTGCGCACCGTGATAGCGGCTTATGATTTTAGGGCCCTGACTGACCGACAAGCTCAGCGTCAATTGCAATTAAAATTAGAGGGAATCCGGGATATTCAATTGCAAAGTGGTGATCGCTTGATAAAAGGCCATCCCATCAGAGGCATGAGCATCAAAATGACACTGAGGGAAAGCAGTTATACCTCCGAAGGAGATATGTACCTGTTTGCCAGTGTATTGAATGAATTTTTTGGCTTATACGCCAGTATTAATTCGTATCATCAACTCACAGTGACTGGCGAAGAAAAAGGAGAACAGTATCAATGGCCATTGAAGATGGGATTACAAAGCACCCTGTAATTCTTGACTTGCTGCGCAGTCCTCAACGCTATAGCTTTTATCAGGCCGTCAGCCTATTGGAAAGTTTTGCCGAGGATCAGGCTGGTGAGGACGAGTACGCGGATGTAGGCTATTTTGGGCCCGTTGCGCGCGAAGTATTGCGTTTTCGGCCCCATGCAAGTCTGGGCTTTCCCGCTGCAGACTTAAAGCGGATCACCCAAGAAGATAGCCCCCAAGGCAGCAAGTTTTTGATGGAAGTCAACTTTATGGGCCTCTATGGCTCGGTGTCTCCATTGCCAGCTTTTTACACCGAAACCATTATTCAAGATTCAGACGGTGATAGTAATCGTCGAGATTTCCTTGACCTTTTTCATCATCGGGCGATTTCACTGCAATACCGCAGTTCCGAAAAATACCTTTTATCTAACCGTATACGCCCGGGAATGAAAGACGAGGTATGCAATTGGCTGTTTTCCTTGCTGGGTTTTCGCGGCATGATGGGCCTTGATGCTCCGCCACTGAAACATCCCAATCGGCTGTTAGCTAATCTGGGGTTACTCGCCACCCAAAATCGTTCGGCGGCGATGGTAGGCAAAATCATCTCCCACTACTTTGCCCACATACCGGTCAATATTGAAGAATTTATCCAGCGAAAAGTCCATATTTCCAGTGAGCAACGTTCGTATCTGGGCAAAAATAATACAACGCTGGGTGAAGACATGACTATGGGCGCTAGCCTACAAGACAGAGCGGGTAAATTTAGACTATGGCTTGGCTCACTGCCCTTAAATCGCTTCAGTGACTTCTTACCCGGTCAAAGTGACTATGACGAACTGCTCAGTCTTGTACGCTATTTATTGCAAGACCCATTGGCCTTTGATGTGGGCCTGATACTAGAGCAGAAAGAGGTGCCTGAGCTGAATTTAAAAGCAGACAATCCCTGCCGTTTAGGCTGGTCTGCATGGCTAGGACAGCCCCCAGAGGGGGACAAACACATTATTATAGGTAAAAACATGGCCTAGTGTTAAGTAGCACTAAATGACACATATATAACTTAACTAACTAATTATTAACAAGAACATTGAGATAACTTATGTTGAATGTAGAACTAAAACCACTGATTAAAAAACTGAATAGCTATGCCGAACGCTCTTTAGAAGCGGCTGCCGGTGTGTGTGTGTCTCGGGGACATTATGAAGTCTCAATTGAACATATGTTATTTGTCTTAGTTGAAGATCCCAGCAAAGATCTGCAATTTATTCTCAATCACTATGAAGTCAACATCTCGCGCATGCAAAAAGCCTTGCATACTGCGGTAGAAGACATCAAAGGAGGCAATCCCGGTAAACCCGTGTTTTCACCATTGTTAATCGAGTGGATCCAGGAAGCTTGGCTTCTGGGTTCAGTTGAAATGGGCTTAGGGAATGTGCGTTCAGGGGTTCTCATTACCACCTTGTTAGCCAACATGCGTCGTTATGGTTTTGGCAGCTACATGGACCTGCTAGAAAACATTCCAATTGATGACCTGCGTAAAAACGTCCTAAATATCGTTGCAGGCTCCAGTGAGCAAACCACCCTGTCTGAGAACCGCACTGCGGGCGATGGCGCAGGTGTTGCTGGCACACCAGGCGCTGGCGGTGATAGCGCCTTAGCCAAATTTGCCCATAACCTGACCCAGAGTGCTCGAAACGGCGAAATCGATCCGGTATTTTGCCGTGACACCGAAATACGTCAAATGGTGGATATTCTCGGCCGTAGACGCAAAAACAATCCCATTGTCGTGGGAGAGGCGGGCGTAGGTAAAAGTGCTGTAGTAGAAGGCCTGGCTTTAAAAATTGCCAACGGTGACGTACCTGATTTTCTAAAAGAGGTTGAACTGGTTGCCCTTGACCTACAACTTTTGCAGGCCGGCGCCAGTGTCAAAGGCGAGTTCGAAAATCGTTTGAAAGACGTAATGGACGAAGTTAAATCGTCATTGAAACCGATCATCTTGTTCATTGATGAAGTGCATACCTTAATCGGTGCCGGTGGCGCCGCTGGAACGGGCGATGCGGCGAATATACTTAAACCTGCATTGGCACGTGGCGAAATGCGCACCATTGCTGCCACCACCTTTTCAGAATACAAAAAATATATTGATAAAGATCCGGCCTTAGCCCGCAGGTTTCAAATGGTCAAGTTGGATGAACCTTCAGCAGACCAAGCTATCACTATACTCCGTGGTTTGAAGGGTATTTACGAAAAAGCACATGACGTTTATGTAAGGGATGATGCGGTAGAAGCCGCGGCGCATATGTCTGCTCGTTATATCTCCGGAAGACAACTGCCCGACAAGGCCGTAGATGTATTGGATACCGCCAGTGCCAGAGTAAAGCTGAGCTTGTCCTCAAAACCCGCACCTATCGAAGATATGGAACAGCAAATTGCCATGCTCGGTCGACAACGGGATGCCCTCCAGCGTGATGTCACCAGTGGCGTGATTGAAGACGACGGCATGCTTAAAAATCTGGATGAGCAGGTTACAGAAATAGAAACGAATTTGGCCAACACCACAGTTCAATGGCTTAAAGAGCAAAAGATGGCCTTAGGCGTACTGAAGTTACGTGCTGATATGCAAGAGGCTAGAAAAAGAGGGGAAGGCGCTGAAGCTGCTGAATCCGTCGAATCTGTTGAAGGTGTTGAAGGTGTTGAAGGTGTTGAAGGTGTTGAACGCAAAAGCGTGGCTGAAATACAGACGGCCCTAGATAAAGCCGTTAAAGAGCTTGAAGAGATGCAGCAAGGGCAAAAATTGGTGCACTATGAAACCAGTCCCGAGACAGTCGCTCAGGTTATTTCTGATTGGACTGGTGTGCCCCTAGGTAACATGGTCAAGAATGAATCTCAAAATATACTCGAATTCGCCAATCAGATGAAAAAACGAGTGAAGGGTCAGGATCACGCTGTCGGCTCCTTAGATGAAGGGGTACGCTCTGCAAAGGCGGGTTTGCAAAATCCCGAAGCGCCATTAGGAGTATTTTTGTTTGTCGGCCCAAGTGGTGTCGGTAAAACCGAAATGGCTTTAGCGGTAGCCGATCAGTTATTTGGCGGTGAACGCTTTATGACCACCATCAACATGTCTGAGTTTCAGGAGAAGCACAGTGTATCTCGTTTAATTGGCTCACCTCCCGGATATGTGGGTTTTGGTGAAGGGGGCATGTTAACCGAAGCGGTTCGTCAACGACCCTACTCGGTTGTTTTGCTAGACGAGGTGGAAAAAGCCGACCTCGAAGTGATGAACTTGTTCTACCAGGTATTTGACAAAGGCATGTTATCGGATAGTGAAGGTCGCATGGTTGATTTTAGAAACACCATAGTGATCCTCACCAGTAACCTGGCCACCGATGTCATCACTCAAATGGGTGCTGGCGAAGAGCGTCCAGCGGTGGATGTACTCAACGCTGCTATTCGCCCCATCCTCAGTAATCACTTTAAGCCCGCTTTGTTAGCGCGCATGCAGGTGGTGCCTTTCTTCCCATTAGTAGGCGACGTGCTCAAAGACATTACTAAGCTTAAACTAAATAAAGTCTGTAAGCGTCTTAAAAGCAGTCAAGATATGGAGCTGATTTACCACCCTGATGTTATTCAGGCCATTGCTGATCGCTGTAAAGAGGTTGAGACCGGTGCTCGTAACATAGATCACATCATTAACCGTACCTTGCTACCGGAAATGTCGACCAGTATCTTAGAGATGATGACTGATGACAGCCAACCCACAAAACTAGAGGTGGGTGTGGGCAAAGATGGTAACTTCACCTACAACTTCTCTTAAAGCTGAGTCATGTTGAGCAATAAACAAACAACCGCACAGGTCATGGAGGACCTGATCAAGCTCACCACCTTGCTGGCGACTGAGCGTGATATCGACTGTTTGTTTCACCGTATATTGGAGTTTGCCCGTAAATTGACGGGGGCTGAAGTCGGGCGAATTTTTATTTTGGATAAGACCAAACGATTCTTGCATCAATCGGTCAGTCAAAATGACTTATTTGAGAAAGAGCGCATAGGCATTGCCCCAGTAGAGTTATTTAAGGGTGGCAGCAGAAATACCCTTGACGTGAATAGTTATTGTGCCTTTACAGGTAAAACCCTAAATATCAAAGATATTTACCAGTACAGCGGCTTCGATTTACAAAATTATTACGCCTATGATAAAGCCAATAATTATCACACCCATTCTTTATTAGCAGTGCCTTTTCGCAACCATTTAGATGAAACGATTGGCGTATTGCAACTGACTAATCTGCGTCAAGAGCATGGCGCCAAGGCCATTGCCTTTCCTCAGGAAATGGAAAGTATCGTTACTGCCTTTGCCTCTCAGGCGGCGGTAACTTTAAATAATGTGCAGCTAATCGAGCGAAACGAGCAGCTTATTCGTTTGATGGATGACACTAACCGACAATTAACCGCGGAAAACCAGCAGTTACGGGAACGAATGTCCATTAGCGGCCGTTTTTCAGAAATTATTGGCACGTCCAAGCCCATGCAGCAAGTGTTCGATCTCATGGGCAAAGTGATCAATACCACTGCGACAGTGCTGTTAACGGGTGAAACAGGTACGGGCAAAGAGTTAGTTGCCCAGTCCATTCATTACAGCGGTGTGCGCAGCAAGGGCAACTTTGTGGCACAAAATTGTGCCACCTTGCCAGAAAACCTGCTTGAAGGGGAATTATTTGGCTTCAAAAAAGGAGCCTTTAGTGGAGCCGACAGAGACAAAAAAGGACTCATCGAGCATGCCAATGGTGGCACCTTATTTTTGGATGAAATTGGCGACATGCCCATAAGTCTGCAAGCTAAGTTGTTGCGGGTATTGCAAGAAAGAGAGGTGCGGCCACTGGGGGCCCTTAACAATATTCCAGTAGATATTCGTATCGTCGCAGCCACCCATCATAATCTGCTGGATAAAATTAAGCAGGGAGAGTTTCGTGAAGATTTGTTTTATCGACTGAGCGTATTCCCTATTGAGTTACCCCCTCTACGGGATCGTAAAGAAGATATCCCAGCGCTGATTTCCTATTTTTTGTGCCAGTACGCCGAGAAGTACGGTAAGGATGTGAGTCATCTTTCACCTGCCGCCATGGAGCAATTTATATTCTATGACTTTCCAGGTAATATCCGGGAAATGCGCAATGCACTCGAGCGAGCGGTATTGATGTGTGAGGATCACGGCGTGATTTTGCCTGAACATTTACCCACCGAAATACAACAAGCACAAATAAAGTTAGACGAGATGGGCTTGGCCTTATGCGAAAGTAACAGTCTTAAATCTGTCACTGGGCGCTACGAGTCCATGGTAATTTTACGCAGACTGATGGAGTTTGGTGGCAACCAAACCAAAACGGCGGAAAGTTTGCAGCTTTCTAGGCGCGCCCTAATCAACAAAATGAACAAGTATAATATTCGCTCCGCAGATGATACGTCTGTCTATAATGATATGTTTTCTGCTTCAAAACTCACAGACGTCCCTGCAAACCCATCAGTGTACCCAAACATAAACGACTAAAAAGTGTACAATTCACGTAAAGTTGTGCACAAAACTGCACAGCATACTCGGTAAATAATACTCTCCTATAAGTTGTGCTGAAATTAAATCACCTTATTTCAATTGCTTAAGTAAATTTAAAAGTTGGTCTGGATCTTGATTATTGCATCTTGAACAGTGAGAAGTACGCACTGAGCAGCAATACAATTAGCTAACTTTAATATATGGAGAATAACCATGCCAGTCCCCGCTTATATGACAATTGAAGGCTCGTCCCAGGGAGATATTTCAGGCGGTGCTTGCACCCCAGACAGTATCGGCACCATGTCGAAGTCGTCTCATGAAGATGAAATAATAGTTCAAGCTTTTACCGGCGATATCATCGTGCCTAAAGATCCTCAAAGTGGTCAACCATCCGGTCAACGTGTGCACGAAGGTTTTACTATCACTAAAGTATTTGACAAAAGCTCACCGCTTTTAGCCCAAGCTTTGGCTAACGGTGAGCAACTAACAACGGTGGTACTTAAGTGGTTCCGTACCGCACCCAGTGGTGAGCAAGAGCATTACTTCACGATTGAAGCCACCGAAGCGACCATCACTGGTATTAAAACCCATATGCCTAACTGCCTTGATCCAGCCAACAGCAACTTCACTCACATGGAGGATGTCTCCTTCTCGTATAAGGGGATCACCTGGACACATGAAGTAGCCGGTACCTCAGGAACAGATAACTGGAATAACTAAGATTTTGATTGAGTATTAACTATCGACTATCAGCTGTAAGAGACAATGAGCATCGGCTTGGCGTCTCCGTTTTAGTTTACATATTAAATTAGAAGGAAAAGCAGATGCCAACCCAGCAACAGTCTCAACAAGGTGTATACGTAAATTTCACTTCAGATGAATTTGATAAGATAGCCAGCGAGCTATTTCAGGTTATTAGTTTTGACGGTGTTGAAGCCATATCAGAACTTTTTCGCTTCGAGATTGATTTGATTTCTACCGACCCAGACATCGACCTAGCCAGCCTGGTGGGTAAACACGCCAGTCTTACCATCACTAAAGACGGTGACCCGCGATATTTTCATGGGGTGATCGCCAGCCTGGAGCAAGACGAAGAAGCTCAGTTTGACCATTACTGCTATAAAGCGGTATTAGTACCCAGACTCTGGCTAATGACTCTGAGCAAACAAAACCAAATCTACCAGGATAAAACGGTCCCCGAGATAGTACAGCAAGAAATTTTACACGGCGATTATTGTGGCGGCATTTTGGCCGATGACATCGATTACCGTATGGCTGAAGCTTATCCCGAACGTGAATACACAGTGCAATACCGTGAAAGTGATATGGATTTTATTTCCCGCCTGATGGAACATGAGGGGATCTATTATTATTTTGAGCACCTTGATGGTCAGGATAAGCTGGTGCTCTGTGACCAAAACAGCAAACTGGATGAAGTATTAGACGAAAATATTGTGTCCTATGTACCTAAATCGGGCCTGGCCAGTTTTGATGAACAAGCCATTCATCGATTTAAGGTAAAACAAGCACAAGTATGCAAAGAAATCGTGTTAAAAGATTACAATTATCGTGAGCCCCACCTGCCCATGCTTGGCACAGCTGAGACCGGGGACTTAGGTTACGGGCGTCAATATGCCTACGGCGAGCATTTTAAAAGCACTGAAGCGGGTAATAATTTAGCGCATCTGCGGGCTCAATTGGAGCTGTGCAAACAACTTACCTGCGTTGGCACCTCCGATGCCCTGTTTTTTCAGGCAGGTAAATTAATTCAGGTTAAAGATCATTTCCGGGCGTCGCTAAACAAAGAATATCTCATTACCCGCATTCGGCACATGGGCGGCCAGGCATTACCGGGAATGTCTGCGATTGGATCTGGTGAAGCAGTCGACTATCAAAACGAATTTGATGCCATCCCCTCCAATATTGAATTTCGCCCCAGTTTGATCACCCCTAAGCCAAAGCTGTATGGTTTTATGAGTGCCATAGTAGATGGCGCGCTAACCAGCGACCGGGCCCAGATAGACGAGCATGGCCGCTATAAGTTGATCATGCCCTTTGATGTCAGTGGCAGTGGTGATGGCAAAGCCAGCCGCTGGGTGCGCAAGGCTGAGCCCTTTGGTGGTCAGGGCACCGGCATGAATTTCCCCTTGCTCAAAGGTGCCGAGGTGATCTGGACTTGCATGGATGGGGATCTCGACCGGCCTATCATTACCGGTGTGGTACCGGGCACGGGGCAAGGTACTAATAAGAGTGTGGTGACAGCACAAAATAGCACCGACAACGTGATCAAAACACCCAGCGGGATAGTGGTTCAAATGCGCGATGGCAAGGGCGCTGCGCCGTTAGAAGATCAGGAGGAGACTCAAAAGCAAGAGACAAAATATGTGGCCTGCGCGGCTGAGCCACAACCCTATACCTTATTAAAGACTGAACAACAATTTGGTCCTGGTAATTCCAAAGGCACAGGCGACGGTAGAGGTGCCAATAAACAACAAGGTGAAACCGGTGCAACGGGAGAAACGGGTGAAACAGGTGCAACGGGAGAAACGGGTGAAACAGGCGCAACGGGAGAAACAGGTGCAACGGGAGAAACAGGTGCAGCCGGTGAAGCAGGCGCAACGGGAGAAACAGGTGCAGTAGGTGCAGCGGCTTCAGACTTTGATTTTATTTCACTTCCAACACTTACCATTAAAACTGGCGGATCATATACGTATAGCTCCCAGGCAGATGGTGGCATTGCTCCTATAACATACAGCCTTAGTTCGCCAGTGGCTGGATTCAATATTGACGGCTCTACGGGCGCAGTCACCGGCACACCGAATGTTGCGGGTGAGTATCTGCTAACTATTACAGCAACGGATTCAAGTCATCCCCCTCTTGCCGAAACACAAACGTTTACCCTGAAAGTGTCAGATATTCCTATTGAAGCTTTGAATTTCACTAGCATTCCAACACTCAAGGTTAAAAAAGATTCACCTTATGCATACACTCCGCAAGTTGAAGGGGGTAATAGCCCCATTCAATACAGCATTTCACCGACTGTTCCTGGATTAATATTTAATTCCTCCACAGGCGAAGTGGAAGGCGCTCCATCTGTTGCGGCTGAGTATGAGATAACCATCACGGCAACAGATGACAGTGCTCCTCAACTTTTAGAAACACAGACTTTTACCCTATTCGTCACAGAAGATTTTGTTGAAGTTGATGATGGTATCCAAAAATCCTATGCGATTACGTTGCCACATTACAGAACCGGCGTTGGTGGTGTGCCATTGTATTCCTATTCACGTTTAGGGGCTTTTCACATTGACGAACTGAGCATGAAACTCGGCGGTGCTCCTGAAACGGTCAATCTATATTACTCCCCCAATACCTATGATCCTGCTACAGGGCTTCCCTGGACTGATGGAGCGGGTGACCCCATAGTTGTACCAGTCATGGCAACAACAAATGTAGCCGCGAAAGAACCGCTGAAAACCACGTTTTCGGAGGCCAGTGAGGGGGGTCACAAAATCATGGATGTGCTTAACGCCACCAGAGAAGCTTATGATATTCCTAATAGTACAACATGGGCTGCTGGCTTATATGAAAGCCTAGATCCCAAACGTTTTGGTTTGATGGAATACACTGACGGGGCCAAACTCATGGTGCATTGGAACGGCTGTTTCGATTTGGCCGCGGGGACCTCTGTGACCTATGACTCATTGGGAGCTCATGACTCATTGATTTCAGTAGTACTGGGTGAGAACAACATGGTCAAGAGTGAACGCTTTCACAAGGGTTTAACATCCACCGGGCAACAGTGGGTAACTCAAACCTGGGAAAACGTAAATTCCTACAGTTACAACTATGGACAGCAACACAGTATGTTTGTAGGCATGACCTATGACTATAAATTGGCATTATCTTTCGAAGCCATGATAGGGGGCTGTGTAGAATGTACCCTTGCAACTAAAACAGCTTTCTGTGCGGGTATTAATGCTGAAGTAAAGCTGGCCGCTGATATCAATTGGTCACGTGGACCTGAGATAAATTTAAGGGGAGGCGACTCGATAGATATTAGTTCGGGAAACAATGAAATTAAGGGTAATACAGTGCTTTTACAGTATGAGCCTAAGCCTGTAACAGAAGCGGCAACTCAGGCAACTTGCACCGCTTATGCTGGCGTGGTGGCCGGTGTCGCTGCAGCCGTTACTACTGCAGGAGTCGCATTGGCGGCCACAAATAAGGGTGACGTAAAAACCGGCTCACTGGTAAATCAGACCGCTGCCGGTGTGGTTAGTCTTGCCGCACTTGCAGTTCAGGCTGCGGGTCTAGTGGCGTGGAGAAAAAACTCAGTGGCTTCTAAAGCGGTAACAAAGACTCCCATTGGACTGCTTCCTTTTGTAAAAATAGAGGAGCAGAAGATAACCCTCAAATGTGGAATGGCTTCGATTGAATTGAATTATGATGGCAGTGTTGAAATTAACGGTACCGATATTAAATTGACACAGGAGGTTGGTGGCGTTCCAGGATCTAAACTTAGCTTAGCTCCCCAGGAAGCCTCGCTAAATAATGGCATTAATGGATTCTCAGTAGATAAAACCGAGTCCACGTTCATTTTTGGTGGAAGTAATATGGTTTCAGCTAGTACACAAGGCGTTGAAATCTTTGGAACAAAAATTGGGTTTAGCTAATCCAAATATAAAATCAATTGTGTAAAAAATACTATACAGCAACAAGGTAGTTCATACATAAAGATCAAAGGTATCAGAGCCGTTGATTTTCAACAAGAATCTTTAGAGTAGGGGCTGGCTATAATTAGCGAGTTGTTTAGCTCTGTTAAAAAAGCGATATAACCAATACACACATTCAGGAGCCTTTGCAAGGGAAAAGTATTAACTGGACAGCGATTCAATTAAGACCAGAGGGTTCATAAAATCAAAGCTCATGGGCTAAGGATAATATTTTGCAGCTACGCAATGACACTCAACTAAAACTGCCCTGGCTGCTGGATGTGCTGCAGTCACCAAATCGCAGCCTAGTCCTAGTGGTCAAAGGCTATTGTGATGCGTCTGCGAGTAACTGGATAGTAATTTTTCTTCAATACCTTCAATACCTTGAAAAGTATCTAATAACGCTAAAATATGTCTTCAAATGGAATATTTAAAAGTGCACAACACCCATAAAGTTGCGCACAAAATTGCACAGTAAACTTAGTTGATGATATTGTCTTTCACACATAATTAAAATTAAATTCATATATTTCAATCACTTAATTAATCTTAAAAAGTTGGCCTGCATCTTGATAAGCCTCCCCGGACAACAACACAATGACCTAAACACTAATATTTGGAGAATACCTATGCCAGTACCCGCTTATATGACAATTGAAGGCTCGACCCAGGGAGATATTTCAGGCGGTGCTTGCACCCCGGACAGTATCGGCACTTTGTCTAAGTC
>Ga0307488_10002845_pt1 | contig 14556 bp, 30 predicted proteins | sample SB02metaG_FD_202248 | JGI IMG/M metagenome (GOLD analysis project Ga0307488, IMG submission 202248) | Sea-ice brine microbial communities from Beaufort Sea near Barrow, Alaska, United States - SB 0.2 | ecosystem: Environmental > Aquatic > Marine > Coastal | place: USA: Alaska | collected... | reverse complement strand
GGACGTAGGCGAACGATAGTACGCTTAGTGATGTTGACGCCTACAGCTTCCATGGCGCCATCCATTACGGACTCAGTAGCAGGCTTCATCTCAGTGATCTCTTCTAAGACTACCTCGCCTATGCCGTTACCGAAGACGGCTGAGTTAATGAGACATTCACTGACATCCCTACGGATCTTAGCTGTCTCAAAGTCTTCATGTAGCTTGTTACGTAGGAAGCCAATGTCCTCAGTCTCTGAGTCGCCAAAGTTATCCTTAATGTCGAAGTAGTTTCCGCGACCAAAGGTGGCCTCTTCTATCTCAGCTACGTTAGATTCTACAGCTTGTTGTAACGCGGGTGCTATGATCTGCGAGCGCTCAGCTTTCCTAGTCTTGTCTGAGGCAGCCCAAATGCCACGCCATAGGCGATAGTATTCTTGGTGCTTTACAGCATAGTTTTGCTCATAATAGTCGCCCCAGTCATCTACCTTAGTCATCACCCAGTCTTGTAAGTTTTGTTCTATAATGATGGGATCTGTTGATTCGTTATTGTCTGCCATTCTCATAATTTAGTAGCCTGCGATTGAGTCTAGGATTTCGTGGTCATCGAACTCTTGTAAGTTGCCTGCGTAGGAAACTTTAGCTAACTGATCTATGTAAGCTAAGGAGTCGATAAGGTCGTCGTGGGTTAAAGGGTCAGGGAATTGAAAAAGCTGATCTAGGAAGACGCTATGCCATTCTTTCTTCTTGGTATTCAAAGTTATGCGGTTATGCTCAAAGCGTCCTTGGAGGGCCCACATGATCCTGTCAGTTTTCTTCTGGTTGCCATGGGTTAGTTCTTCGACACGAAAGTAAGTGTTTTGTCTTTTCATTCTATCCATAAGTGGAGACATAACAGCTTGCTTTGAGATACCTTTCTCTATACCGATGGAGAGAGGTTTGTAGTTATTGACAGCATCAAAGATCTTATTAGCTGTCTCATCAAGAGTCCAGCGACCATATATAATATCCTCAACAAACCAACCTTCTTCTGACACCCACACAATAGATATAGCTGATTGGTCTAAGCGTGAGGTGTTACTCTTAGCTTTGGAGACATCTTGGAAGCCAGCTAAGTCTATGGCTATGTAGTAGTCACCTTCTCCTTCTGGTTTAGAGCCAAAGTTAAGCCAATCCTCTTTAAACATCTCAGAGCCTTGGTTCTTAAAGGAAGCCATGAACTCTTGTTGAAAGGCGTGGGTAGACATACTCTTTTTAGCACTGTTGATTTCATCATCATCTAAGGTCTCATTGTCGTAGCTAGTGAAGTGCCAAGAAGCAAAGGCAGGGTCATCTTGTATTTCAGCGTAGGTGAATAAGTCATAGAAGTGGTTACGTCCTTTAGGTGTGCCTATAAAGAGACAACCACCCTTCTGGTCAGCTAAGGCGGGGCGTAGGATTTCCTCGAACACCTCAGGCTTCATGTCACCATACTCATCCATTACTAGATACTTTAAGGAGACACCACGCATAGTATCCGGTCTATCGGCTCCCTTAAGAGAGATAGTTGAACCATTGACTAAGGTTATCTGCATATTGTTTATGTGCGCCTGAGAGATAACAGGCGCCCCAAGTTCTAACAAGAGTTTCCATAGGATGTCCCTAGCCTGACCTTGGGTAGGAGCTACGTAGAAGACGTGTGAGTTAGGTAAGGTAGCCTGTAAGGCATTGACTATCAGAAGCCAAGCAGCTAGCCTAGACTTGCCACAACGGCGTCCTGCTGCTACTACCTTAAAGCGAGTGTCGTCTGCCCATACTTTCTTCTGCCACTCAAGTAGTTCAATTCTTAAGTCACTCATGGAACTACCTCATAGGTGGCATCAGTTATGTCGTCTTCAGGGTCTTCGGGGTCTTGGGTGCTAGAGACACTTGTGGAGCCAATACCAGTGATATTAATCTGTATGGCACTCTTGCCGCCACCCTTAATGATCTCTTGCTCAAAGGCTGCTGTAGGCGCTACACGATCCAATACAAGCTTCCATGCTGACGCCTGATGTTTGTGTTCGGGATCTAAGGCTGCATCAAAGATAGCTTCTAACACTCTAGCTGACTTAGGTGAGGCTAGCATTCTATCTCTGTATTCATTAATAATGGTTGCGGTACCCTTAGGACGGCCTATAATTCCTTTGGGTTTCTTCAGTGCCGCTGCTGGAGGCCTACCTTTACGCTTATTACTAGGTGTTGCGTTAGGCATATAGTTCTTGTTTCTCCTACCACTCTTAGTTAGAGGGGTTCCATCTTCATGTAGACCATACTTATGGATTATGGGTTCTTTCGGTTGCATTGCAATTATCCTTTGTGCGGGTTGCTACTAATTACTGACTACTCACTACTTAAGTGTCCTAAGTGTAGACACCATTATAGACACAACTACTAACTAACTCTAGGACGTGTACAGAATCCAAGCTATAGCTATGGCCTTAAGACTACTTAAGTGCCTTTAGCTACCTAAGTAAGCTTAAGTGTCTTAAAGCAGATACATTAATAATTTCATAATGAATAAACTAAAAGGGTCTTAAGTGACTTAAGTAGCTAAGGTCTCTATTATAACATAATTAAGAGTGAAAGTAAAGCTTTATTTGCTATTTCTTATAAATTAATTGAAGTATTTCACTTTAGACACTTAAGACGCCTTAGACACTAATACTTTGGTCAGAAATAGGTCTTACATTAGCTCACTTATAGCACTCAAGTTACACTTAAGGCACATTTGTCTCATTTGTCGTCCTCAGACGTGCTGTATGTTTAACCAGTGTTATCAAGGGTTTAACTCAAGTTGTCTTGTGTTGCCTTTATTTACTTAAGTGCCTTGGGAAATCGAGAATTACCCTATTTTATGTGCCCGAGGGAGCCTCAGTTATTCCCAAGACTCCCCACGGCCCCGTCCCCCTTAGTTATCCACAGGCTACGAAAGTTATCCACAGGCACTTGAGTTATCCACAGGTTACTAACTGGTTATACACTGGTTATCCACAGGGTATCTACTGGTTACCTTAGGCACCTGTGGATAACTCAAGTGTCTTGTGTTAGCTTGTGGATAACTCTGGACACGTCAGTCATGCCGTGACTACATCGGGCACAATAGTCACAGGGGTTGACAAGTGTATACCGAGGTGGCACCCACCTAGGCCTACTTAGTGAGTCTTAGCCTGTCTTATGGTTATCAAGCCACTTCGGTAGGTCTCCGGTCGCATCAGCCACTTAACATAAGTATAATCGGCTCAACTATTGACACCCACGTCTTCATGTGTTAGTTGAGTCGCCTTTATCTATATGCGCGCCCACGTGAATACCACGTTAACCTATGACGTGTCAAACATAAGCTTGTAATGTGACCGAGTAGTCAGTAGTAAATAGTTGTTGCATTTGTCTAGGTGTGTGTTATCATAGTTTCAAGTTAAGCAATTAAGCAAACACAACAAGGAACACAAGCTATGCATACAACTATCATTATGTCAACAGATCGTCCTAACAAGTCACAACTTGATCTACATAAGACACGCAAGGAATTTGAATACTACCTATCACGTAAAGGCGCCACATACGAAGTATGCGAAGGTAGTTGGGAAGGCGAGCGTGAACAATCGTACATGATAACCTTAACGCCTAGCGTCACATTCGATACACTCAAGGCACTTGCCTTCGCTAGATACAGCCAAGATGCCGTATTAAGAGTGGCCAGCTATGGCGGTGCTAGTCTATGCTTTAGTGATGACACTTGCGACTTTATAGGTAAGTTTGTACAAGTGGATACAATACCTATTGATAAGTGCTATACACAATCGTTTAAGACTGGTAGCATATACGTAACAGAAGCTAACTAAAGCCACTTAAAACAACACAAGGAACTACAAACTATGCAACAGTATCAAGTACAAACGAACAGCATTGACTCACAAGGCAACAAGTGTGCCTTTATGTCTACGTCTGTTAGCTGTGGTTGTCGTTATTGCCAACCACAGGCCTATATTGATCGGATGGAAGCCGAATTACTAGAGCTTGAGGAAGAAATACGAAGACGGTCAGTATGAAGATATAAACGCAAAGATGTTAACCTAGCACTAACTTTAATTAACTAAACACAAGGAACGCAAGCCGTGATACACACTACATTCAACACAATATTAGAAGGTGCGTTACATGCCGAAAGTGAGGCCATAGCATGGGCTAACGGTATAGTATTTTGTGAACTGGAAACAACCACACAAGAAATAAGGCATGGCGACCACATAGCAACCGTGCAAGGTGATGTGGGTATCTGGTACGATTATGTTGGTGATTATTATTTCTTTACCGATGGGGTGATATTATGAATACATACGGCGTAACAGACCAAGCCTATGTTATTGAGCTAGACAATGGCGGCTTAGTTTTACAAATATTCTAACTAAACACAAGCTAACTAAAGCTAACTAAAGCTAACTAAAGCTAACTAAAGATGGGAATAAGATTATGCGATTAATTGAAAAACAAATGCTCGACGCTGTATACTCTGGTAGCTATTGGACAAAGGATAATACCATGGTAGCTCCTAACACCCGTACAGGGGATGTTTGTATATTCTTACATACGTACCCTATAGCTATATTTAAGCCACTAACGCAAACCGTAATACCTAACTTAACCACGCTATCCGCATGGCCTACAGTTACCACTAAGTCGCGTTTAAGGGCCCTTGGTGTTAATGTGACTACGCGTAAAGGTATTACATACGTCGATAACAAAGAGGTAGCATAATATGATAATGCAAGACTTAAACAAAGGCCCACTACAGAGGGCAGCTATAGTCAAGGCTCAGGCCGCTAAAGCCAAACGCAATGCTACCATAGCAGCTATACTTGTAAACGTAGTAGGCAGCCTTATAGGTGCCCTGTGTGTAGTCTACAGTGTACACGTAGTATTAGGCTAATTAAACACAACCAAGGAGTAACTTATGAAACCATTAACTAACTCAGACAAAGAGCTATACAATAGCTTACTAGAGTACGCATACAGCAACCCACACATCACTTTAACTGATATACGTTCACACTGCTATAAAGGTATCTATAACCTTACACAAGCCCTAAGCAGCCTAGAGGCACACGACTTGCTTATGATAGGCTTAGAGGACACCACAGACGGCGACAAGCTAACCTACACGCCATTGGTCGGTAAAGGTGTTGCCTATGGTTGGCCATGGGGTGAATTTACATGGGACGAATGGCTAGCTAATGCGCTTGTTATAGACACTGGAGAAGACCATGACCAATAGAGACCTAAGCACCTTATGCATGGACTATCTATTACGCAAGGACACACAAGCCGGCCCACAGCTAGCCAAGATGTACCTAGACTTTACAGAAGACTTTCTAACTACAGCACAGACGGCAGAACATGCAGAGTTAGACCTTGATTTACTTGAAGTGGCATTGTCTTATGGCAAGGAGGTGTACAATGAGGCCTAACCCCGAAGACTTATTATTGTATGCTGTAGGCATCCTATTGTGGTCTACACTACTTTACTATACAATAGTAGAACCATTTACTTACTTACACAACTAAAGCAACATAGGAAACTAAAGATATGAATATCAATAAAGAAATAACAAACCTCAAGGTAGTATTAGCATACTTAGAAGCTAAAGCCGCCTTACTTGAGACTACAGAAGAAACCACAGAAGAGTGGTATCATAATATACCCCCAGAAGGTGTTTTATGTTATGTGTCCGATGAACCACAAGATACCGTAGGTTTAACGCTGTACGAGCATAAGGTTTACAGCTATAACCACGGAGCCGTAGAGCCTTTTGTAACCACGGCGCCTAGTAGGGGCACCTATGTAGCATGGAAGTACGCCACGCCCGTACATAGCAACCAAAGCAACCAAAGCAACTAAAGCAACTAAAGCAACTAAAGGAGTATATAGACGTGAAATGCATAGCATGTAACCAGAACCTTAATGACCACGAGCAAAGCCTCAAAGAAGCCGATACAGCAAACTTTATAGACCTATGCGGTCAATGCTATTCAGTATCAGAGAGAGCTACTAATAACTATGATATAGATGCCAGTGACTTTGATGTAGAGTTCAATGACGGCATCCCACAACCACAATGGCTACAATAGCCCACCTAAGACACTAAAGGAGAACACAAGATGCCAAAAGTAACATACGAGCAAGAAGTACTCATAGGCTTTGGTAATGAACAGCTAATGAGTTTTGAAGTTGACTACTACTTATGCCCTACCGATGGCGATGTAGTGATTGAAGACTACTACGTTGAAGCTGTATCTATAGACAGTAATGACTATAGGAGTGTAGAGAAAGTACCTAATTGGCTACACGACTTACTTAAAAGCGACATAGAGGATTATAAATATGAAATGCTAGCATAAAGGGCTTGACACCATTTAGGTAGTTTGGTATAATTACCAAAGAGACAAAGGACAAACAATTAAGTTAATTCATTAATTACTTACTTTAGCTTTACTTAAGTGTCTTAAGTAAGCTATAGTTAATAACACAATGAATTGTTAAAGTATCTCACTTAGGTGTCTTAAGTACACTTAAGTAGGAGTAGTAAAGACCTATTAGTGGGTCATAATAGATAATCTAAAGTAACTAAAGGAAGTATAATATGGTCATTTCAGGTCAAGTAGCATTTGTCAATCTAACAGAGCACGAAATCTTTGATGGTGCTAGCACTGGTAAGTATTCTATCGTCTTAACATTAGACGACGAGAATGCAGCCAAGATGGAAGCACAAGGTGTCAAGCTACGCAACTATGAGGGGAGTCAGCAGCGAAAGTTTGCTAGTAAGTTTGATGTACCCATCTATGAGCTTAACGGCGATGAATTCATGGGTACCATCACACGAGGCTCCGAGGTTCGCGTACAGTATAGCTTAAGTCAGGAACACCCACGCTTCGGCATCACGCCTTACTTGGATAAGGTACGTGTTGTAACGCTAGCAGACTCAGCCACAGACGGCGACTTCTAGCCACTTAAGCCACACAAGGCTGTCTAAGGCAGCCTTAAGTTACCCCTAGCCCTACTATTCCCCTAGTAGCGTTAGGGCCTTACACGAGCTTACAGGAGCTTACACAACATGACTACGTTAAAAGAGCTACAAAAAGTTATAGTTAAAGCCGAGGACGCTTATTTAGAACTATCAGACGCCTATGAGAAGGCTTATGGGGTGTTAATGGCTGCTTATAGCGCTTATCATGCTGAGCGTGTAAAACTAGAGCAAGAGGAAAACTAAAGATGAGTATAGTATTCAAACCTAAGTTACCCATTGGCTATGTACGTGGGACGCCTACAAAGTCTACACGCCTTAAGCGACCTAAGACTAATGGCAGCCCTTGGACACCACAGGACGTAGAGCGCCTAATAGAGCTAAGGGTTGTGGGTGTCTCCTATAATGACATAGGCAAGCTATTAAAGAGGTCTCCAGCCACGTGTACTTGGATTGTTCACGATAGAGACTTAGGTTTGACTATTAATAACTTACGTAACACAACTATAGCAGATATAATGCTAGCTATAGAAACAGAGGAAACATAAGATGACTACTAAATTAGAAAACATGACCGACGCTGAGAAAGCTGAGTTTTACTGGGAGAATCCAGAGGCGATACCCGATAAAGAACATTGGGAAGGCTTCATGGCGGAGGACAAAGAAGATGAATAATTCAGATATGCCAGCAATGCCTGTTAGTGGCGATATGCGCTATGACACTACTTATAGTGGACTAACTAAACGTGAGCACTTCGCAGGGTTAGCTATGCAGGGCTTGCTTAGTCATAATGGCAATAAGGATGCTGATGTCTGTGCTTCGTTTGCTCTTGAGTTTGCACACGCACTACTAAAAGCACTGGAGACAAGCCATGAATAACAAGCTAAGAATAGTGGCACTAGAGTTAAAAATTCTTAAAGCACAGGCTGAGATTGAGGGGCTAAAGAGTCGGCAGGGTAAGCGGTTTAAGCCTGAAAAGGGTGAGGTTTACTGGTCTGTAGATGAAATAGGCCTATCTGCCCCTGAAAACTGGGACAATACAGTATGGGATAGTAAATGCTACGAAAACTTCAACTGCTACGAAACATCAGAGCTAGCAACTAAAGCCGCTGTAATGATGAAGCGAAACAACGCTATTATCATGGCTTGCTTGCAGGTAGATCCTGACTTTGTGCCAGACTATTTGAGTGGTAATCAAGTACACTACTCTTTTGACTATCTAAATACAGAGCTAGGGACTAATGGCACTTGGTGTATGAGTGTAGCATATCAAGCAAATAATGGCCCATGCGTTTCAACTCAAGAGAAGTGGGAAGAAGCAGCAGCGTTACTGGAAGAGTGGGGGATTGAGTGATGTACTACATGATCTTAGCAGCAATGATAACAACAGCTAATGCAGCACCTCTACCCATGCCTCTTATAGTAGGAAGCTATGTAAGCCTAGATAAGTGTACCTATGAGCTAGTAGTAGCAAGTAAGTATGCAGACTTTAAGCTAATTAAGCATCCTATGTTTGGTAAAGCTGCCATTAAACAATACGGCAAAGAAGGGATAACAGTCCTGTTCTGTGCTAAGGACATGAGGAGCGTCTAATGAAACATCTAGTTCAACTTATTGTATTGCTGTTATGGACAGCAGGAGTAGTACTCGCTAAAGGTTTTTGGCTTACTATTTTAAGTATAGTTATACCTTTCTACGCAGTTTATTTAGTAGTAGAGCAAGCCATGTTACAGTGGTTGGTGTGAGTAAACGTAACGAAAAACTTAAAACAATTGCACAGCTAGAAACAGAACTTCAAAACACAAGTAACCCTGTAACCAGATCTGTGTTAAACCAAATTATAAACAAAAAGTTAGATGCTATGATTATCAGCTCAGCAGACAAATCTAAAGCTATTTTTGTAGACGATTTAACTTGAGGTACTGTAGCTATGAGCAAACGCAAAGCTAACAATGCACATAAACGTGCGGAAAGGGTCTGTAAAGCAGCCCTAAGAAATTGTGCTGTCAGCTTTTTAGCTGGTGGTGGAAGTAAGTATGCAGACTTTAAGCTAATTAAGCATCCTATGTTTGGCAAGGCTATCGTGAAACAGTACAGTAAGGATGGCGTTACAGTCCTCTTCTGTGCTAAGGACATGAGGAGTGTCTAATGAGTGAGTACACAGAAAGCCACTTCATTAAGCATGGCTCATGCGCTACATGCGGCTCCAGTGATGCTAATGCCATCTACAGTGATGGCCACGAAGTATGTTTCGCATGTAACGCATACGTCCATGGTGACTCAGGCAACACAAGTCACTTAAGCCAACATAAGATTAAGACGAGACCACTAGAAATGACAGGAACAATAGCAGCACTACCCGACAGACGCATAAGCTTAGACACAGCTAAGAGGTATGGCGTCACTGTTGAAAACGACACTAAGGGCGCCCCAAGTAAGCACCACTATCCTTACTACAACGCAGAGGGGACCAAAGTAGTAGGCACTAAGGTACGTAATGTAGTAGAGAAAGACTTCTACGCTACGGGCAGCTTAAGTGAGGCAGGCCTCTTTGGTCAGCAAGCCTTTGCAGCCGGCGGTAAGTACATTACTGTTACAGAGGGCGAGATAGATGCCATGGCTTGCTTCGAGATGAATGGTGGCTTTGCTTCTGTCTCCATACGTGGTGGCGCTAAGTCAGCAGTGAAGGACATTAAGGCGTCTTTGGAATACCTAGAGACCTTTGACAGTGTAGTGATATGCTTTGATTCTGATGAAGCTGGCGTACAAGCTGCTAATGATGTTATGCCTTTGTTTTCACCACGCAAAGCTAAGGTCTGTATGCTACCTCTTAAGGATGCAGGCGACATGCTTAAGGCTAACAGGGTACGTGACTTCACTAAATGCTTTTGGGACGCTAAGGTCTACAAGCCTGAGGGCGTCGTGAGTCTAGGCGACACTAATGTTTGGGATAAGTTCCTTAAGCGTGGCACTGAGGAGGTCACTCCACTACCTGCATCCTTTGGTTCTTTGAATGCAATGATGAATGGTGGCATAGCAGCAGGCGAGGTAACTGTCATTGGCGCACTGACTAGCATAGGTAAGTCAACTATGGTTTACAACCTAGTACATGGTATGTACGCTGAGTCAGCTAAGAAGATCGGTTGCGTCTTTTTGGAAGCCGATGTGGGTGAGACAGTAGAGAAGCTACTATCTGTATACATGGGAGTCAATATTGCTGACGTCCCTACAGAGTCTAGGGATTACAACCTGTACCATGAGAAGTACGACGAGCTAGCTAAGAGTGATAAGCTACACATCTTAGATCACCAAGGCGCCCTAGGTTCTGATGAGTTATTCGCTAAGATGCAATACTTGGTTAAGGGTCTTGATTGTGACATCATTATCCTAGACCCATTACAGGCAGCAGTGACTAGCAACGAGAACGGCATCATCGATGACTTTATGGATAAATGCCTTAAGCTAGCCAAGCAGACAGGCGTTAGTATTATCATAGTGAGTCACATGAGAAAGCCTAATGCTAAAGATCCTCACGACATAGGCGAGTACGACTTGAAGGGTAGCGGAAGTATTAACCAGATAGCTTTCAACACTATACTTCTGTCGCGTGACAAGATGACTGAGGACGCATACGCACGTAACTGTACTAGAGTTCAGCTAGTGAAATGTAGACGCACAGGCAGGACAGGCGTGGCCGGTTGGCTCTTCTATGAGAATGACACTAGCCGATTGGTAGCAACCCAACCGCCTGAACTTAAGAAGGCTACTTCACATGCAGACTTTTAAGTCCAGTTTTCTGTGCAAGAACCTGACATATACTAGTGATAGTAATAGTGTAACAATAAAGAGAGGAGTAAACTTATGACTACTATGAGTATGAGTCAAATATTTAATAAAGTAGAAAAGCATTTACTAAAGCAGAATGCAAAGAGTGAGACAAGCGGAGGGGCTTGTCGGTATCGTTCTGATTATGGGCTATGCTGCGCTGTTGGTTGTTTAATGACAGACGATATGTACGATTATTCTCTTGAAGGAGAGGATGTTTCGTCAGATCAAGTTATGGATGCTATTTCCCCCATACTAGGAGTACAGGCTAGTAAAATATGCAATAAACTGGATCTTCTGGGCGACCTGCAAAAAATACATGATAATTTTGATGCAGTGGATTGGGAAGAATTGTTAGCGAGAGTTAAACGTGATTATCATATAAGTTAAAGGAGACTTAAGATGCAATTTATGACAATATTTGAAGAAATAATGGAAAGCTTTGGTTGTGATTTAAACACAGCAATGCAAATGTATCAAAGGGGCACCATATGGGAAACCTAACATTAGATCACGGAGGCTGGGAACTAGAAGAATTAAAGAAAAATGTTACGGATGCCGAGGATGCTTTTATCGCTACTGATGCTCAAGATGTTGCTGGTATTGTTGATGCTGCCGATGCTTGGTTTCTCGCAAAGTATCACCTGTCCAATTACCTATATGGGTATAGATAAGTGATGTACAAAATACTTTACTAAGTTAGCTATAATGCTATATATGTAAACTATTTTATACATTATAGTATATAAAGTAACATAAGACGGAAGGTAACCAATGACAACATTAGTAGGAGATATTGAAACAGACGGCCTAGACCCTAGTGTCATCTGGTGCTTTGTAACTAAATGTATTGAGACTGAGGAGGTATTACTATGGACTAAACCAGAGGGCTTACAGGCTTACTTGGGTAAGCATGAGAGTATTGTTTTTCACAATGGTATTGGCTTTGATGTACCCATCTTAGAAAGACTATGGAACATAAGCTTCTCAGGTATTCAAGTGAAAGACACATTAGTTATGAGTAGACTAGCTGACCCACAAAGGGATGGCCATTCATTAGCATATTGGGGAGAACTACTTGGGCATCCAAAAGGTGATTATGAGGATTGGACACAGTATACGCCAGAAATGGTGGAGTACTGTAAGCAAGACGTTAGGGTTACTGAACAAGTCTACCAACGACTGTTATGCGAGCTGGATTCTTTTGGAAGCGAAAGCATCTTACTTGAGCATCAAGTGCAAACAATCGTACAGGAGCAAGTAAGGAATGGCTGGTTATTAGATCACGACAAGGCTAGAGACTTAGTTGCCGGCTTGAAGGAAGAGTCTTACACCTTAGAGGAGGAAGTACAGAGAGTCTTTATACCTTTGCCTACATTTGTTAAGGAGGTTAGGCCTAAGATCAAGAAGGACGGCAGCATGAGTATAGTTGGCCTTAAGTTCTTAGGCGACCAATGGACTCAGGTTGCTGGAGACTTCTCACGTATAGATTGGCCTATCTTTAACCTAGGTTCACGACAGCAGATTGGACGCTACTTGAAGCACTTCGGATGGCGACCTAAGACGTTTACGGAGACTGGCCATGCGATAGTATCAGAAGACATCTTGAAGGCTGTCAAGGGCATCCCTGAGGCCTCTCTGATAGCTTCTTATCTCTTAGTGGGCAAGCGTATTGCTCAAGTCTCTAGCTGGCTCTCGGCTGCTAACCCTGAGACACAAAGAGTTCATGGTTACGTCAATACTAACGGCGCTGTGACAGGGCGTATGACGCACAGTAAGCCTAACTTGGCTCAGGTTCCCTCCTCAGGCAGCCTGTATGGGCCTGAGTGTAGGGCGTGTTGGATTGTACCTAAAGGCTATAAGCTCGTGGGTATAGACGCTAGTGGTCTTGAGTTACGTATGTTAGCTCACTATATGAATGATCTTGATTATACTAATACTATACTCACTGGAGACATACATACTGCTAATCAACTAGCGGCAGGCCTTAAAACTCGTAGCCAAGCCAAGGTATTCATATACGCCTACTTGTACGGTGCAGGTGACGAGAAGATAGGTTCTATTGTAGGTGGCGGTCGTAAGCAAGGTAAACTACTTAAGGAGCAATTCCTTGAGGCTACGCCAGCACTTAAGACGCTCAAAGAGAACGTAGCTCAGTCGGCTGCTAAAGGCTACATCACAGGCTTAGATGGACGTAAGGTATTCATCAGGTCAGAACACGCAGCCTTAAACTCGCTACTACAATCAGCAGGCGCTTTAGTTATGAAGCAAGCTTTGGTTATCTTAGACGACTACGCTACACGCTGGGGTCTTGACTATAGGTTTGTAGGTAACGTACACGATGAGTTCCAAGTTGAGGTACTTGAGGCACATGCGGATAGGTTCGGAAGGTTAGCAGCAGATTGTATTGTAGCCGCTGGTACTCATTTTAAGATGAGATGCCCTTTGGCAGGAGAGTATAACGTAGGCGCCTCATGGGCGGAAACACATTAATAGGAGAAGTTATGTCAGAATTAACAGTAGTAGAGTTTAAGGCTAGACAAGCAGGTTATGGGCGGAAACATTATGCGGAGAATAAGGAAAGAAGAGCGCCCCAAAGTGCAGCACATAATGCCGGCCGTATGTTTGTTAATGGTAAATACATACCAAAGAGTCATGCGCTATGGAAAACAGGCACATATAGGTCGTTTAATGATGCTGCCTTCAGCTCATTTACTAATTACAACAAGACGACTAAAGGCGCTGTCTATGTGATAACCAATGACGCTTGGGACGGCTGGGTCAAGGTAGGTAAAGCAGGTGACGCTGAGGATCGCCTCAAAGGTTATCAAACAGGCGACCCACATAGGTCTTATATGCTAAAGCATTATGTAACTGTAGATGATAGACACACAAGTGAAGTTAAGGCACATAAGGCACTTGAGGCCTTGAGTGAAGCTAGGCAAAACGAATGGTTTAAGGTTGACCTAACAACAGCAATAAGCTGTATTGAGGCTCTACATGCAGACTAAAGAAGAGAGGGTAGCTTATTTGAAGCAGTATCGTAAAGATAATAAAGAAAAGAGAGCGGCCTATTTGAAACAGTATCGTAAAGATAATAAAGAAGACATAGCGGCTTATAATAAGCAGTATCGTGAAGATAACAGAGAAGACTTAACGGTTTATTTGAAGAAGTACCGTGAGGACAACAAAGAAGACATAGCGGTCATGCGTCATGCGCGTCACTTAGAGATCTTTGAATATAAAGGCGGTGCTTGTGAGCATTGTTCTGTAAGGGAGTTAGACTACTTGGCAATGTACGACTATCACCATATAGACCCAGCCACAAAGCTTTATGGAGTATCACGCATAATTCAAGGCTCTATGGACAGGCTACTGATAGAGGTGGATAAGTGCCTACTGTTGTGTAGTAACTGCCACCGTAAAGAACACGTTAGACTGTACAAGGAGAAGATAAATGAGTAAGCAACAGAAAGGAAAACCCTTCGACGTGTGCTTTATAGATGCCGACTCTATTATCTACCGCATAGCAGTTACCTCAAGTAGTGTAGCTCAAGGCAAGAAGTATTACGAGAAGGCTATAGAAGACATTCAGTGGGATACTTGTAGCGACGAGGTGAAGGTAGCAGTCAAAGGTAAAGGTAACTTCCGTTATGATGTAGCTGAGGACTACAAAGGTCAGCGGATAAGTGATGCAGCTAAAGCTAAGGC
>Ga0307488_10002844_pt1 | contig 14558 bp, 11 predicted proteins | sample SB02metaG_FD_202248 | JGI IMG/M metagenome (GOLD analysis project Ga0307488, IMG submission 202248) | Sea-ice brine microbial communities from Beaufort Sea near Barrow, Alaska, United States - SB 0.2 | ecosystem: Environmental > Aquatic > Marine > Coastal | place: USA: Alaska | collected... | reverse complement strand
TTAAATGTCCACCGCAGCGGTTTTTATGCTTGGGTCGGAGATATTACTTACATCAAGACTTACGAGGGATGCTTGTATCTGGCTGTCATATTGGACTTGTTCTCACGCAAAGTGATAGGTTGGTCAATGCAGCCGACTATGACATCGGATATTGTGATTAAAGCGCTGCTCAGGGCAGTATGATAACGAGCCAAAGCAACACAGGTGATCGTTCACAGCGACCAAGGAAGTCAATATGCTAGCGGTGATTATCGAGACTTCCTGAAAGCGCATAATCTGACTCCGAGTATGAGTAGACGAGGACATTGTCTGGATAATGCTGTTGCAGAAAGCTTTTTCCACTCGCTCAAGACTGAACGTGTAAAGCGAAAAGTGTAAGCAACCCGAAGTGAAGCCAAAGCAGATTTGTTTGATTACATAGAAGTGTTTTACAATCGATCTCGACTGCATAGCCATCTTGGCCATGTGTCTCCAGATGAATATGAAATCATGTATTCACAGGCAAGCTAAGTGTCTACAAACTGGGGGAATATCACTTTTGCTTAATCAAGATAATTAATAGTCATAGAATAAAAATTGTTCCAAATCTAGATATGACTTTTCAAAAAAATAAGTTGCAGGTAAATAAATCAAGCTATTTAACCTAGTGTTGGATCTATTATATTTTTGCAAATAAGACTATTGGTCAACTGTTCAAGATCATGCATGACAGGGCCAGTCTATAAAAGTTATAGGTGTTAAATGTTGATCAAATAGATAGTGATTATTGGGTTGATATTGCCTTGCAAACTTTTACTGATCGACTTGTCTGCCAATTACACCCCCATAAGTTAGGGGGGTGTAATTATCCAAGAAATGCCTAGTATTGTTGCGTGATATTTATTTGCATTGGTTCATGCGAATATATTTTGATGAGCATTTTCCGTATTTTCTGACCAAAGATGTACGGGATAAATTTATAAGGTACTGGAGAATAGTATGTCTAAAAGAGCCAAAAACTCAGGTTCGGTTGCACCCAAAGAACGTATAAATATTTCTTATAGACCAGCGGTAGGAAATGCCAAAGAGGGCGTTGAATTGCCTTTTAAATTGCTGGTACTAGGCGATTTTACGCAAGTAGAAACAGATAAAACGCTGGAAGATAGAAAGCTAATTAATATTAATAAACATAACTTTTCAGAAGTTATGAATGGCTTAGATCTTAAAGTAGAATTTAGTGTGGCTAATAAAATGTCTCAAGGTCCAGATGACTCCATTGATATTTCACTTAATATCAATGAACTTGGTGATTTCGAACCCGACGCCATCATTCAGCAAGTTGATGAGCTAAAACAAGTTTTACAATTACGTGATGCACTCAAAGCCCTTAAAGGTCCTATCGGTAATTCGCCGCAAATGCGCAAACAAATACGCCAACTTCTAGCAGATGAAAAGTCTCGTACAGAGTTAAAACGCGAATTAGGTTTGTCGGTTTAGAAATAATAGAACAACAGTATAAAATCTGGGTGTGTCTTAGGAGTAAATTATGGTAACTGTAAAAGAAGAATCATTGATTGCGTCTATTATGAGTTTTAGCAAACTTTCAAATGATGAGAATAATTACGCGATTGCAGAGCAAGGTATGCAATCTTTGTTAAGCAGAGTGTTAGAAAATGAAGCTGATCTTGACAATATCCGAATTGATAAACGTTATGTTGAGTCACTAATCGAAGAACTTGATGAAAGACTGAGCAAACAAATGGATGAAGTCATTCATAACGCAGTATTTCAAGCATTAGAGTCTCCTTGGAGAAGTCTGAAGCTACTTACAGACAGAACTGAATTTGGTGAAAATATTAAAATCGAATTGTTGTCTGTTTCACAATCTGAGTTGTTAGACGATTTCGAAGATACCGCTGATATCACTGAAACTGGCCTATACCGAAAAGTGTATACGGACGAGTTTGGTCAATTTGGTGGCGACCCTTATGGCGTGATAGTAGGTAACTACTCAGTCACACCTTCTGCCTCTGATATGCGATTGTTGACTTATATGTCAAGTCTAAGTGCTATGACTCATGCCCCTTTCATCACAAGTGCGAGCGAAGATTTCTTTGGCTTAGAAGATTATTCTGAATTGCCTGACTTGAAGCAGCTAGAAGCTATGTTTGAAGGGCCTCAGTATTTAAACTGGCGCAAGTTCAGAAACAGCGATGATGCACGAAATGTGGGTCTAACCTTACCGAAATTTATGCTTAGGCCTACCTATGGCGAAAACATCCCGGTAAGAAGTTTTAACTATCAAGAGTCTATTACTGATAAATCTGATTATTTGTGGGGCAACGCTGCGTTTGCATATGCGACTCGTCTAAATAACAGTTTTGCTCAATATCGTTGGTGTCCGAACATCATAGGACCTCAGTCTGGTGGTGAGGTGTCTGACTTACCTATTAATGTGGTTAACGATAACGGTACCGATAAAGTATTTGGTCCAGTTGAAGTTAAAATTTCTGATCGTAAAGAATACGAATTGTCTGAGCTAGGGTTTATTCCATTAACTCTAAGAAAAGATTCTGATAGCGCCGTGTTCTTTTCGTCTAATTCGGTACAAGAGCCTAAGAAGTTCAGTAACGATGACGAAGGCAGACAAGCTCAGATTAACTACCGTTTAGGTACACAATTACCATACTTGTTTATTGTCAATCGTTTAGCCCATTACGTGAAAGTATTACAACGTGAAAATCTAGGTAGTTGGAAAAGTCGCACAGAGCTTGAAACCGAATTAAACAAGTGGATCAGACAATATGTAGCGGATCAAGATAATCCTTCTGCTGCCACAAGAAGTCAAAGACCATTAAGAAAAGCTTCGATTTTGGTCAGTGAAATAGAATCCGATGCAGGTTGGTATGAAGTATCTTTGAATGTGACACCACACTTTAAGTTTATGGGTGCAAGTTTCACACTTTCTCTAACGAGTATTTTAGAGCGCGGATAAGCGTGCTTTAACATTTAACATAAAAGAAGGAATGTACGATGCCTACTGAAATTTATATGTCAATCAATGATCCTGAGGGATGTCTTACTGAAGAAGCCTGTTCAAAAGAAAGTATTGGCTCTTTTTTTAAAGCTGAACACGAAGAAGAATCTCTTGTCCTAGCCTATGACCACAAAGTAAGCGTACCTACTAACACCTTAACAGGGCAGGTTACTGGCACCAGAAAACATGAATATTTAGAAGTCAGTAAATTTATCGATAAAAGTTCACCTTTGTTGCTTAATTCTGTGACTTCACCGTCAGAACTTGAAGTGGTATTACGTTTCTTCAGAACACCAGACGAAACTAGCGCTGGCGAGCCTGTAGAGTACTACAACATCACATTACAACGTGCCAAAATCGTGAGTATCAATACTATTTCTCCAAACATCCTAGATGTTGAGAACGATGGTTTGATGCCTTATGAAAAGATTAGGTTCACTTATGGACTAGTTCAAGCCGATCATATTGTTTGTGGCACAACCGCTACTGATGACTGGTCAGGTGAGGGTGCGTAGGAGCGAAGTTATGAATAAATTCGCTCCTAAATCAAGAGCATGGATGTGCATTTTATGTACATCTGTGTTGTTGACAGGTTGTAGTTTAATACCAGACGACTTGTTTGCGAATAAAAAACCACATCCGGTAAAACAAAATGTTGATACTTGGGTTGTTAATACTAGCGCTTGGAAAAGTTGGGATGTGAATGATCCTAATAACGAATTTACCACATGGTCTCGTGGTGAAGATGCTATCCAAGTGAAATTTGTAGCCAGTTCAGAATTAAACTCATTTAGACAACGTGCTCACACGTTGAATGTGAGAGTGGTGCAATTGACTGAACTATCTGGTCTTAATACATTATTTCAAACCTCAGACGGTATTGCACAAGTGTTATCTCAGCCTCTTGAAATGATCCCCAATGCGGTGTTTAGTAAAACCTATGTGTTGGCGCCCAAACAGGTGGTCACTTATAAGTTTGCTAGGGAAGAAAATGCTAAATATATTGCTGTTGTGGGAGGTTTTGCCGAGCTTGATAAGAGCTTGTCGGTGAAGATTATTCCTATATCAGTACAAACCATACCTCAAAAACCTATTGAGGCAGAATGGACTATCTTGGATCAACTCACATTGGGTTATTTTGTAGAGAAAGAACTACAACCTGATGTTGTCAGACCATCAAAAATCAAGCTGAATATTCGCCTTGGTGAAAGCAGTATTACGCAGTTTAGTGCTACCGCGAGCTAATTTGGAGTTAAATTAATGGATTCAATAAAATCCTTACATTGGAAACAAGGGCTGTTTTTGAAACCCCAGCATTTTCAGCAGTTAGATACCTATACTGCTGCAGTGTCAAATTTGTATTCCAAGGTGAGAAGTGGCTTAGGTGCTGGAATAGCAGAATTAAAATTTGATGCACAAGCCTTACAGACGGGTTTGTTAAGCATTGAAAAATTACAATGCATTCTAGATGATGGGACCTTAGTTGCTTTCCCTGGTAATTGCCAAATAGCCCCCTTGACATTAGACAGTAAACATTTAGATGAACAAGGTAAAATCGAAGTGTTTGTTGGTTTGGCGCCAGTGGCTATAGACCAAACAAATTTGCTTTCTAAGAGCAATGCAAACGCCAGGTTTTTGCAGGCAAAAGAAGTCAATAAAAAAGACTTGTTTGACTCTAATGAACAAGCAACCTTGTCTCGATTAGAATTAAATTGTCAGCTGTTAACCAAATCACAAATTCAAAGTGCTGATGGATTACATTTAGTCAAAATAGCTGAACTACAGTTAAGCGGCGAAGAGTACCAATTATCAAAAAGCTATGTGCCCAAAGTCACCTTGTTAAGTGGTGCTGAAGCCCTGAGTAATATGGTGAAAGCCACTAAGCAAGAGCTGATAGGACGTTATAAGCAGCTGCAGAGCATTAGTTCTTTCGAGTTGGGTTTAGTCAATAGCTCGAACAACTTGTCTGTGGGCCTTGCTATGATGGCAATAAGTAATCATGTGGCCACCTTTACTCAGCTTGAAGAAGATCCTACTGCTAGCCCATCAGATGTGTATGTGGCTTACAGACAACTCATTTCGCAACTGAGCATGTTTTCCAGTGAAGTGTCAGTCACGGGTGAAACCATGCAAGATGAATCGGCAGTAGTGGCATATAGCCAGAATAACCTCACTGAGTGTTTTTCTAAGGTCAGCAAGCTAACCAATAAGTTGCTTAATGAACTCACTATCGAGCCTGAATTATTGGTCAATTTAGAGCATCAAGGTGCGGCCAAGTTTGTGGCATCATTGCCTACTAAGTTCTTAGAAGCGAATGCACGTATCTATATGCGTATTCGCTGTAAAGAGGATATCAGTCAACAACTTGACTCAGTGCTCAATTATCTAAAAGTAGGGGCAGACGGGCAGGTAGATGTGTATCTTAAAAGAGCATTACCTGGCGTTGATCTGTCTTACTTGAGTAAAAAACCTCAAGGTGTGGCAACAGTGCCTAATAGTTATTACTTCGACTTAGACAGACAATCATTTCAGTGGCAAAAAGTCGTTGAAATGAAACGTATTGGTGTCATCTGGAATAACTTCCCAGAAGATGTCAGCATCGAATTAATTGCTGTACAAGGATAGATTATGAGCCTAATAGACAAGTTTATCCCTGTATTTCAGAATATTAAAAATTTGTCACTGCTATTATCTGAAGATTTAGATAAAACCTTTGTAGAACTTGAAAAAGAAGTGACAGGCATGTTGGCGGATCTCACCAGTGCTGACCATTCAAGCCAGCAAAATGAGGACGCACTCTTTGCTATTTGTGCTTTGTTGGATGAAATGGTTTTAGACTCTCAATGGAAACATCGAGACGAGTGGGCCAGTTCTCCGTTGCAAAAGAAATATTTTGATACCCAAAACGCTGGTACCGAATTTTATCAAAGGCTAGACCAGCTGAATGAAAATGACAGTGCAGACCAGGATGTGAGGGAAGTTTATTTATATGCCTTGGTTGAAGGTTTTTCCGGTTGTTATTTTGAAACCGGTGAGCAGAGTTTTAAGCAAGAGATAATCCAAGCAAATTATGCACTTATATCTAAGGATATAAATAATGGTTTGTTTTCACCCAAAGTGCCTGAGCCCATAGATAGTGGCGTCATACAGGTTAATCGAAAAAAACAAAAAGAGTTGGCGGCCATAATTGGTCCAATCACTATTGTTTTATTAACTTACTTATTCTTCAGAAACGATTTAATCAATAGTGTTTCCGAGATATTAAGTCAGTTTTAGGCACGTTTTAAGTGGGATCGTAAAGAAATGAAGAAATTCCTTAAATTTATACTAGTGATTTTCATTTGGTTATTAGTGTTCGGCGTCTGTGTTGCAGCAGCCATATTGTTAGATTATTCAGAAGCTCAGGGCTTTAACGTATTCATCAGCATTTTTGCTATTTGGTATGGTATTAAGTTGTGCATGTATCTGTATAGACGTATTCAAGCAAAACGCCGGGTTGAAAAGCTGATCAATGTTGACGCATCAGCAAGTAATAAGACCAAACTGTCATTTTTTGAGTTCTTGTTTTCTAAAGATATAGATAAACACATCAAAGCGGTGATCAAACGTCTACAACTTAACCAAAACACTGATAGCGACCCACAAGATGCCAACTTTGTTATGCACCTCAAGATGCAAAATAGTCATGCAAATTGGTTATATAGCAGTTCAATAAATAGACCTAAGATAGACGATCCCATATTCGGTGAATATAAACACATCAACTGGACGGTATTTAATCACTTAGTGGTGTTGGATATAGACTCTTACTTGATCAATGAGTCTAACCCTTCAGCCAATAACGAATGGTTACAGCTTCTAAATGGTTTAGCCTCAAGTGAAAAAGCCAAAGCACTAGACGGTTTGTTGGTGTCTATCCATGTGGCAGACATTGTTGATCCTAAGAATAGAAACTTACTTGCTGATACCTTGCGCAGAAAGTATGAAGAGATCAGAGAATATTGTGGGGTCGAAGTCCCTATCAATATCACACTCCTTGGCCTCGAAGAATTAAAAGGTGTGGATGACTGGTTATCTAGGTTGTCTCAAGAGTGGAAAACACAAACCTTAGGTGTGATTAATCGCCAAAATTTGCCGGTTAAAGAGTTAGTGAAAAGCTGTTTCTCGCAAATCAAAGGTGTCTTTAAACAGGGCTCTTTAGGCTATTTGCTGAATCAAGGTTTTGATGAAAATGTTGCGGACCTACCCAACAAAACTAACGATGTACAGACCACAGTAGAGATGTTTTGTACACGTTTGTGTTCTAGTAACAGTTTTCAAGGCGGGGCAAGCACCTCAGGTCTGTTTATTGTTATGGCCAATGCTGGCGATATTGCCTTCGCAGACGAATTGCTCGAGCATAGAGGACTATGTTGGTTCCCAGCACAAAGCACCAACAAAAATACCGCTGGCGACATAGTACACAATAAACGCACCGTCACTTATGTGTCTGCTGCTGCAGTATTAGTCATAATGCTGACTTTGTTGCACAGTGCCGATACGGATAATATCCAAGACATCTTGCAGGCTTATCAAGTGCAAGATTCAAAGTCCTTGGGACGAGAAAGTGTGATCAGTAATTATCAAAACAGATATGAGTTTATTGAGAACTTGGATGGGGTCAGTATTAGTCATTGGCTACCCATGTCTACAGGTGACTTTAATATTCCTTTACTAAGAGGCAAGTTAGCTACAGAGATCCAAGACATTCTTATACTGCCAGTGGATAATATGTTTGCAGATAGGATCAAACAAATTAATAAAGATAATGTTGACGTCAAAGTTGACTACATCAATATATTAATGCGTAGGATCAATGTGTTAAATGCCGCCAGTGCTGGCGCGTCAATCAGTGATCTTGCAAACATGCCACAGCCTTATGACAGCTCTTATATCGATAATATGTCGCCCAATGTTATACAGGGGTTAAATGACCTTTACTTGAAAAGTTTGTTTATGAAGAAGGTTAATAACAATACCCAGATCTGGCAGCAACAAGTTGAAGCATATCGTCGTAACATGTCTAATCTGATCCTATCCTCAGATGGTAATATGGATTGGTTAATTGACTGGGTGAACAGTAATAGTGGAGTGGAGAATATTTCACTTAAAGACTATTGGCAGGGTTCATTGAATCGCGACACGGCTGTTTCAGTTGATGGGGCGTATACCGTTGCCGGTAAAGATATCATTGATGATTTTATCGAACAAATAGTCAAGGCTTTGGGCAAAGAGCACCCGTTCTTAACTAAATATTTACCCGCTTTTCAGCAGCAGTATCAAGATAACTATCTTGCCAACTGGGATGCCTTCTTAAAGGCTTTTAGCATAGGGCAAGATACCTTAAATGGCCGTTCAGAATGGTTAAGTGTGATCAATAACTTAAGCACTGGTCGCAACATCTTCTTCAAATTATTGAACGATGCCGACTACCAGTTATCTCCGTATGCCTCTTTAGAAGAGAAGCCTGAGTGGTTAACTTATGTGTTTTATTATCAAGACATGTTGGCCTTAGGTGATGACGAAGTTCAGGGCAACCCTAAGCAAAACAAAGTCTTTACCAAATTAGGCTTAAAAGTGGTCAGCGCTTTAGGTCCTGTAGGTAAAGCATTAGCAGGCTCTGGAAAAAGTGCGTTAAAGACCAAAAAGAAGATCGATAAAGCCTCAGGCTCAGGTCCTGGTCCAACAGAAAGAGAGTTAAATTTACAAGCCGCGGCTAAAGCGTTAGATGAGTATAAAGCCTTGCTTGCCACGCTAGTGTTTAACGTCGAGCAGCAAAAAGAGTCACATAAAAACATTAGAGCGTTTTTTGAATTTGAAAATAATCCAATAGATGAAGGCACCAGTTTAGCTAACGCTAAAATCAATATCACTCAGCTTCAAGGATTGATCGGTAAGGCCAGTATTGGCAATCAATCCTTCTGGAATGTATATCTGGGCGCCATCACAATATTAGAAGATTTTATGCTGCAAGAAAGCGCCTGTATGTTAGAGAATACATGGAATGACGACTTTTTATATGAACTTGATGGCGTGCCAGACTATAAGCTTGAAGCATTTGCTTATGGCGAGACTGGGGTGTTATGGAGCTTCTATGACAATAGTTTGAAACCTTTTTTCAAAAACAAAAGAGGCAGTGGTTATGGCTTCAAGCAAGTGGCAGATAAGAAAATGCCCTTGTCAGCAGACTTGTTGAATTACCTTATTCGCGCCAAGGATTTGAGCCAGCGTATTAAGTTTGAGTCGTTTAATCTGATGGTTAACGCCAAGCCCACCAGTACTAATCCTAACTCCTTGTTGTATGTGTCTCAAACGGATGTGAACTTGATTTGTGCGGCTGGCGATCAAACCTTAGAGAATAATAATTTCATTGTTAAAAAGATGTTCAAGTGGGAAGAAACTTGTCGTTCGGTGAGTATCACGTTTAAAGTGGGCAATAAAACACTGGAGAAAGTATACGATGGCGAAGACGGTGTATTAGACTTTTTAATGGACTTTAGAAATGGTAATCAGCGTTTTAATCTTGATGAGTTCCCAGAGTTTTTCTACGAGCTAAACAATTATAAAATCGAATATTTTGATGTGAGCTTAGATATTGAAGGGGCCAGTGAATTAGGTCGTGCCTTGTCGGTTAAGCCGCCTAAGCCGCCACAATCTATCGCACAATGCTGGGTATAGAACATGGCTGATGTAGCGAATATTTCGTTTTTATCCAACCAAGCGGGGAGCGTACCATTTAAGGCGTTAGTCTTAGCTCCCTTGGGTGGTGAGAATATTCCTGAATACTTGTGTGCACCAGTTGAAATTAATCAACAAAATTTTGATCAGGTTATTCGAGAGTTTGCCCCCTGTATTGACGTCAGTGTTGATAATGATGCTTTATGTAAATTACTTAATGTGTCCAGACAGACGCTAACCCTTAGCTATGAGATTGAGTCATATAAAGATTTTGAACCACGGGCCATCTTAAAGAAAGATCCTTCATTGTTAGAAATATCATTGATCATCGAGAATATTCATACACTGCTGCAGCAAGAGGGGGCGGTGTTTGGTACTGCAGCTTTTGCTCTTGAGCATGTGGCCATCAAAGCCCTGACTAAACCACAGATAAACAGACAAGGGCTAGAAGTGCTTGTTTGTGAATTAGAGTGGGTGTTGTCTGAGGTATTGAATCAAATATTACATCAACAGAATTGGCAGCAGTTAGAAGCGGCATGGCGGGGAATTTACTTGTTGTGCCAAACGGCTAAAAATACCGATGCATTGATCATCGAATGTGCCACAGTAACCAAAGAGTTACTGTGGGAGGATTTGTTTTCTAGTGCAGACTTGATCGACTCCAACTTGTATCAACAAATCTATGTGGACAGCATAGGTCAATATGGTGCCATACCTTATGGTGCATTGTTGTTAGATGATTATTTTTCTGGTACCGGCTCAGATCTGACTTTGCTAAAAGGCTTAACCCATATATGCAGTAAGGCCCATTTGCCGGTTATTACGGCAGCCAGCGCCAGTATGTTTAACGTAGACGACTTTAATACCTTGCAGGACTCTGCGTATATCTCAGAGATCCACTCCACCGCGGCTTATATCAAATGGCGCAGCTATATCGCCAGTGAAGAAGCAAGCTTTTTGACCCTAACCATGCCAAGGCTGTTGTTCAGAAACGCCTATGATAAGGGTGAAACTACATTAAGTTGGTTTCAAGAGTTTACCGGCACCAGTCATCAGTATTGTTTGTGGGGCAATGCCAGTTATGGCTTTGTAGATAATTTGCTAAAAAGTTTTGCAGGCAATGGCTTCTGCAGCTTGATATCCGGTAATGAAGGTGGAGAAATCGAGCTGGGCGCATTATTATCCAAGCAGGCTAGCCTGCCGGTAGAAATCGCTTTTTCTGAAGATAAAGAAGCGGAATTAATTAGTCTCGGCTTTAATCCAGTGTGCACTCGGGCTTTTCAAAACAAGTTGTTGTTTGAATCAGCCAACTCTGTACGTTGGGGCAATATGAAGTTGAACCACAAGGTGCAAAACCTAGACACTATTGCCAGTGCACAACTGCAGTACTTGTTAATAGTGGTGCGTATCATTCACTGTTTGAAAATTATTTTTAGGGAAAGTTTAGGCGCCACGACTAGCGCGCCAGAATTATCTAATATACTGAACAGATGGGTGCGCCAATTTGTCTCTGATGTAGAGGCGCCGTCCCGTTTAGTGCGCTCACAACGGCCCCTAAAAGATGCCAGAGTAGCAGTATTGGAAACCTTAGATGTGGGTTGGTTTGATATCAACATCAGTTTAACCCCGCACATGAAATATCTAGGCCATTCGGTAGACATCAATGCGTCAGTACCTATGAATGAAGAGGTAAGTTAATGGAATTTGCTGGTTATATGAAGCTAGAGGGTGACGTACAGGGACCCATTGAAGGTTCGTCTTCTAGAAAATCTAGAGAAGGCAGTATTGAGCTTTTCTCCTTCGAGCATGAAATAAAATTACCCACCAATATGCAATCTGGTATTGGTAATGGGCCTGTTATTCATCAACCCATCAAGTTACTCAAAGAAATAGATAAAAGTACCCCTAAGTTATATCGTGCTTTAGTAGAGAAAGAGCGCTTAAACACAGTGAAATTGGAATGGTTTCGTTATACTCCCCAAGGAGAAGAGCTGGTTTATTACCGTGTTGAGTTAACTAACGCCTACCTTTTATCCATCGCTCCTTGGACACCTCAGTTAAAAAACCCTGAATCTGAATATTTACTCTTTATGGAAAACGTCAGCTTAGCCTACGAAGGGATCAGTTGGAGTTGGGGACCCGATGGGGATGTGACTTATCAAACGAATTGGCGAGGCGAGCAATAATGTTAAGGCTCACTGAAAGGTTAAATCTACTCGGTACACAAGGACAGGGTACTAAGCATGAAGAGTCCATTAGCATAGCGACCTCTATGCGCGGTTATTTACAAAAAGTACTCAATACCCGCGTCGGCAGTGTTTTGTGCTCACCGCAAATGGGTTTAGATAAGATAGATGTTAGCGCCGGTTTAGCTGAAGAAGAAGACCAAGAGCAATTACTTAAACAAATTCGCATGGTGCTTTTACGTTTTGATCCGCGGATTGCCACCCTAAGTGCACAATTAAAAAACAATCATAATGTGACTGTTCTTTTATCCTTCCAATTGTCTTTTACCACTCAATCAAAACATGCCATTAGCATGTTGGGTACATTGCAATCGGACAGTACCTTTGAACTGGAATTACAATAATGGATTTAGCCGAACTCTATCAACAAGAATTAAAGTTACTGAAAGAATCTTCAAAAGTATTCAGTGAAGAACACCCAGCACTAACAGAGAGCATTAATAGAGATATACTCGATCCTGATGTTGATATGATCCTGCAAGGGGTCTCTTATTTAACGGCACAATTTAAAAAAGAACTAGACGATCAGTTCCCAGTAGCGTTACAAGCCTTATCCCAAGTGCTAACGCCCACTTTAATGCAGCCAATACCTTCAGTGAGTGTATTGGAATTAACCCCCAAGGCTAATTTGGTATCGCCCTTAACGGTTAACAAAGGCACGGGTGTTGATTCATTGCCTGTAAAGCTAGATGAAGAAGGAATAGATCAATTAGCTTGTCGTTTCAATAGCGCTTGGCCGGTAGAAGTATTGCCTGTGAAGATAGTTAATGTCAGCCTAGCAAAGGTTGAAAAAATCATTAACGAGCAGCAGCGCAGGGTCCTTGAGTTACGTTTAGATTTCACCTCTCAAAAGAATGATCTGGCTAACTATGATTTTGATAGTTTGCGGTTTTATATCAACCAACCGGCGAGTGATGCCAGTGTTTGGTTACAAATGTTGAGTCAAAAACTTGAGTCTATCCAGGTCAACAGTGACGGCAATCAGCTGGATATTTCGAAAGAAAGTGTTGAGTTAACAGGTTTTGCCGTGGATAGAAATATTTTTGAAGCGAGTAATTCAGCCAATCAACATAGTATCTTGCAAGAATATTATGCGGTACCGGAAAAATTACAATTCTTCGATCTTAATCTACAAGATTGGCAGCAAAGAAGTGGTGATCAGTTTTCAATCGTCATGCAATTTGAGCAGCCTAGTTGGCCTTTGCCTGAAGTGAGTAGCGAAGATTTCAAATTGTATTGTACACCAGTGGTCAATGAGTTCGAACATTACGCCGAACCCATGGCCAGTAATGGCGTGCAGCTGGAATTTCCGTTAACTGCCCAGCAGCGCAACCTATCTAGTCCAGTCTCATTGCCAATAGTGGATGTGCTTAAAGTAGAAAGCATACAAAGGGAGCGTGAGCGTAACCAAAGCTATCACAATATTGTCAAGCCCAAAAATATCAAAAGTAATAAAGCCGGTTTCTACTACTATCGCAAGCATGGCGTGCATGACGGTGATGTGAGCAATTGGTTGGCCTTACAATTTGAATCAGGGATCAGGCCACAAAGCCAAGAAGTGATGCGGGTTAAACTCAAATGTTGCCACGGTAATATTGCCGCCAAGATCCCGCCTAACCACGTAAAGGTTGCCACTAGTACTAGCCCAGAGTTAGTGGCATTTACCAATTTGACCACTAGTAGTGATTATCTACCGGCGCAAATTATTTCTAACGAAGCTTGGCAAATTATGTCTGATCAAGCCATTAGTTTGCATAATATAGAAAGTGCTGAGCAACTTAAATTGGTGTTGCGACACCATATTCCGGTGCAACTTAAGAATAGTGCTAAATATAAAACCCTAGAGCATCGTATTGAAGGGATCAGTGATATTCAAATCACCCCAAAAGATCATTTTGAAAATGGCTTGTTGATCAGAGGCACCGAGTATTTAGTGACCATCAATACTGAACACTTTGTCAATCAAGGTGAGAGCTTTCTGTTCTCTTGCCTGATCGATCAATTGTTGGCCTTACAAATTCCTATTAATAGTTTTAGCCAGTTGGTGGTGATGGAAACTCGTAGTGGTGATCTACAACGCTGGCCAATCAATTTTGGTGGGTTCAGTAAATGATCGAGCAGGAATTGTTAAGCAACGCCACTAAATACAGTTTTATAGAAGTCTATAAACTGTTATGTGAGCTTGCCATAAGCAATAAGCTGGATCCTATACAAGTGGTGCGCATTCGGCCAGTCTTAGGCTTGCAACACGCTCGTACGCAAGTGGTGTCTGTCACTAAGCAGCAAGCCCCCGAACTACCATTATTATACTTTTTGAATGTTAACCTGCCGGGTTTATATGGTAATGCCTCGCCTTTACCCAAGTTTTTCACCGAAGAACTGGTGCAGGCGTCACATAAAGATCAGAATCAAACACGGGTGTTTCTAGATCTAATACATCAGCGTTTGTATCAATTGTTATTTGCCGCTAGTACCCAGCCATTGCCACACTATGGTGAGAATGGCCGTAAGAACATGCATGACTTTATGTTTTCTATGGTGGGTTTAAAAGACGATATATGGTTACAAAACTTTCCTGA
>Ga0307488_10002843_pt1 | contig 14562 bp, 23 predicted proteins | sample SB02metaG_FD_202248 | JGI IMG/M metagenome (GOLD analysis project Ga0307488, IMG submission 202248) | Sea-ice brine microbial communities from Beaufort Sea near Barrow, Alaska, United States - SB 0.2 | ecosystem: Environmental > Aquatic > Marine > Coastal | place: USA: Alaska | collected... | reverse complement strand
AGAAAAATTCCTCCCGCTGTTTTAGTTTTTACTTGGCTTGCCTGAACTAAAACTTTCCACCCGATTGGTGTAGGAAGCTGGTGGGCTTCTATTGATGATTGGCTTTCTTCATCAGTGTATAGTTTAACTACGTTTTCATGTTGACGAGTCATGTTATTCGTCTCCTTCATTAAGTTTTTTCATCATGTCATCGATAATTTCACAGGCTTGTTCTAAACCCTCTGCAACACCGACATTCTTTTGATATGCTTGGAAGTCGCTCATACGACCTCCGACCATGTCATTCGCTATTGTTGTCTTCTGCTCCCGAAGATTCTTCTTTATCGTCTTCAGCAGATCCGTGACTGTCATATTGCAATCCTATCTTTCCACTGACACCTGTTACAACAACTTCGACAACTTCTTCATCGTCCATTTAATATCCTTTCTTTTTAACTGGTTTCTTTTTCAACACTGGCTTCTTCTTTAGCATTGGCTTCTTTTTACCATACATTTTCTTTCCTCCTTTCATTATTAGAGATGGGAATGATGCTCTGTTCATTATCCGCTCGTTTTTGACAAAGCGTTAGCAAACTGTTTCCGCCCACCATACATTAAATTCATTTGGTTTAGTGCTTGGTTCTGGTCAAATATTTTCTTGTCAAACGAAGCTGGGTTGGCTGCTCTGCTTTGATGGCTTAATGTTGATCTATTTACAGCATCTAGATATTGTTGTGGATTTCCTGACTGTGCAGAGGTAAATGTTTGATTTGGAGCAGGGGCTACTTTTGAGCCAAAAGGAGTTAAATTTGGCAAGCCTACTTGCTGTACGCCTATAGAAGAAGCAGACGTATAAGGATCGCTAACAGGTTTTGGACTTAGATTTATTGAGTCTCCTGTAGCTACAAGAGGATCTCCGATATTAGGAATTCTATTTCCAGCGGCATTCAATTGACGAGCTTGTTCTGGACTAAATGAAGTTGGCTCCCTTTGTGACAATAAATCTTGAATATTAAGATTGTCGGGTAAACCACTAAAAACACCTCTTATGTCTTGCCCAACATCACCAAGGGCTTGATTAAAAGGAGATGCCTGAACATTCTGGCCACCAACTGTATTAGAAATATTAGTTCCAATTGATTTGCCTGTTGCAAGTCCTGAAGCTATATTTGCTAATGCTCCAACTGGAGTGAGATTTACAGCTGTGTTCATAAGAAACGTGCCAGGGTTTTTAAACGCCTGTGTAACTGTATCTTTAAGGAAGTTTCCTATTCCTTCAAATAAACCCACTTCATTGGATTCCCCAGGTTTTCTTGCCCCAGAAGGGTCAGCACCATAAAATTTATCATCTGATGGAAATGAAGAGGGGACAGAGTATTCAGGTTGTGCCAACTGGCTTGCAAGATAATCCCCAGCGCCAAAGTCAGGTTCGCTGCCACCGCCAAAGTCAGAAGTGCCACTGTCATAACCACTGCCAGCATCACCATAGCCACCTTCGTCTTGTCCACTATCTAAACCACTCATAGATCAGGCTCCTGTGGTAGCGCACCATATTCAGGGTTTTTAATCTGAGACAAAGCTCCAACTGCAGGGGCAACACTCAAGATTTTTATAACATCTTTGATTTTACCGATATTATTACCCTCTTGTCCAATAATACTTGTTTCTGGGTTCATTTTAGAAATTAAATTTTCTTTAGACCTTGGTATAAACCTAACAAGGTTAAGCTTCCTGCCAAGGTCTTCAAAGAATTTGTTTCTGTGTCTTCCCTCGTGGTCAGTAATTTGAACATCTTTTTGATCTCTTAAATTTTCAAGTTTTTTAATTTCAGCGTCTGTCGCGTAATTTCCATACCCAGCACTAGAAGGCTGTCCATGTTTTGCTCTTACTTTATCTAAAAAATTATTATAAAGATCTTCATTAGCTTTGTTTGTGTAAATAAATTCAGGGATCTCATCAAGAAGAATACCTTCATTGGATAAGTCTCGAATATTCTGTAATTTATCTAAACTGTCTTGTTCTTTAAAGTTCTTGATCCATGCAGCCTCTTGAAATTTACTAGGAGCCATTAGGCCAATATCGCTAGAGCCTTCGTTGGCATCTCTCAACTCATTAAAAAGAGTTCTTGGCTCATAGGTTTGGAAAAACTCAGGGCCATATTTATCTAAGTTGACTAGCTTAGTGCCCATCTGTTCAGAAAGAAGCTCAGGGGAGTCTTCAAGCTTACGAGATAAGGCACTGATCCATCTAGATACATCAGGACTCAAGAGTTTAATTATTGAAGATCCAGCCACTATTCATCGCCAACTTTGTTTGCAATAACCGCAATTATATATTATAATACACATATCAGAAAGGAAAATAAAATGATGACAGATGATGAGCTATTTGACCTTGGTGTTAAGCTACACGATATGGTTGAGAGAGAGCTAATAATTCATGGGATAAAAGAAGATATCTCATGGGAAACTGATAGCGCAATAGATAGAATAGTCATCTCTATAAGAGATTTTATTCCTGAAGTTGACGAACAAGAGCCTGATAGCCCTCAGTAGCGTCTATAATTTCTTGATCTATTACTTGAGGCAATTTGACTGGGCCAGTGAAGATTGACCTTGGATCTCCATATTGGTCTGGGGCAACTGATCTACGCATTCTAGTCCAGTCGCGCATGAGTACGCTTCTTGGGGTCAATGGAAGTTTTCCCATATAGCCTTTCTCACCAGAGAGGAGGTCAGTGTCATATGTTTTGTGTGTTGATGGGCGCATAGCTCCAGTAGGGCTAAGGTCTGTTACGCCATATCCCATCATCTGTTCATATAAATTATCTTTAGATGGAGGAGAAATATTCATCAAGTCGGGGTCAGTTATCGCATGGCGAATAGCACCCATGTCAGGCGCACCTTGTTTTCTCAACGCAGCCTTATCAAGAGCCTGAACATATGTTTTTCTGAGAGGGCTATTTGCTTCTATTAATTGCATAAACTTTGGGTCATCAATTGATGGGGCGTTGGCAAAAGGATAAGTTATTTCTTTAGTTTTTGGGCTTTTTACAGAGGTTCCCCTAATTACTTTGTTTACAGTGTCAATGCCCTCTTTTGTCATTTGGGATGGAGACCAAATCTGGTGCAAGACATCTGTTGTCATGTGAGCAAAGTCACTACCAGTTCCAGCCATTGGTGTATATATGCCGACTGGGTTTTCTATTTCAGGAAGTCTACCTGCAAGTTTACTTAGTGCCCCAAACTCAGATGCCCAAGCCCCTTCGTTTAGACCTCTCATGTAATTTTTACCGCCCTGCAAGTCAACTGGGTTTGCAAGGTCTTGACCTAAAATGCGCTTTAGAGTTCCTGTGGCAGTTCTATCTCCGACAAGGGGCACAGCTGTCATTCCCTGTAAACTTTCTATAGGGATATCACGGACTTGAGCTTCATAGTTATCAGATCTTGGAATGAAAAGTTTGCCCTCATCAAGTTCGCTCATAGTAGAGCCAAGCTTAACATTTGCCCCAGGGAACCAATTCTCACCGCTTTGTGGGCCAGAGAGTTTTCTATTCATTCCAATTAGGAAATTATTAAGAGGTGCAATCCGCAAATAATTAGCGACCTCCTCATCTGTCCTTCCTTTGAGCAGAGGGATCGCTTCTTTAGGTAAATCAGTTTTCCTGTTTAAATTACTTAGAGCACCAAGAACACCTTTGATTATTGGTTTAACCACTATTCAGATCCCTCTGGTAATACAGCTACGCCAGCGCCACTAAGGGCAACACCGCCAGCAACCGCCTTCTTCATTTCTGGGGTGATCTTCATTGACCAGACCTGCTGGCCTTTTCCGACATCATAATCAAAATAAGCCTCCCAGACATCACCGTTCTGTATGGCTTTGTACTCATCAGCATCTGGAACTAATCTACCGCTACCGTCATAACGGACTTCGTCTCTTGCATCTTCAATCGCGTCTATTCTGTTTCTTCCTGTGCCTTGGATTAAATCAGGGTTGGCATCATACAAAGAATCTGCGCTAACTTCGACCTTGCTGTTATACTTCTTGGCAATCTTTCCAGAGATCTTGGGCAGGATCTTGTCGTAAAATTCCTTCATGCCATCACCGCCAATCGACAAATCATCTCCGCTAAAATTCACTGAGCCCTTTGAATTTATAAGTTTTTCAGCCAGTTCTTTTCCAACAACTTCACTTAAATTCTTACCTTTGCCATCCCCTTGCAATATCTTACCTTCTTTATTAAAAGCTAAATCCATAACTGGGCCGCCGTCTGGATCCCTCATCTTTGTCATTCTAACATTATCATTATAGATTAACCCAGAACCTTTGCCTGATTTTGAAAGATCAATTGCGTCAGTCACTTCTATTTTGCCTATTTTCTCAGATAAATCATATCGGTCAGCTTGAATTTGCCCTGAAGTCCAAGCGATACGGTCATGCCCACTGTCAACAGCTTGCTTTAACATCCGATTGAAAGTTAACCCAGCCCACTTGTCTGTGGATTTGTAGGGTGCGTCTGGGACACCGTCAGATGTTTTTGCTCTCTGGTTGACTATCTCTGCCAGCTCATTTATTGCCTTGTCACGCCTATCCCATATCTTTGATTCATCAGCCGTCATCATTGGCAAATCATCTATGGAATTAACACTGGTTAGGTCTATAGGTTGCTTGGCAGCTTCGTATTCTATTTCAATCTGTTCTATTTCAGCCCTTTTTGCTGTTATAGCATCGTCAGCTGCTTGACGCTCTTTCGTGTAAATATACCCCTTATCTCGACCAGCCTGATGCCAGTCGCTTTGGATCTCCTCAATAAACAGCGTCTTGTCACCGTCAATGGTGCGAGTGTTGTATCGTCCATGTGCTAGGATGTTGGGTTCGTCGTAGTGGGATGAACGATAAGGTGCACTTGCTGGTAGTTCAATTTGCAAACCGTCAGGGCTTGGAGACGTTAGCTTCATTTTGTTGTCAACTGGCAACGTCATCAACAGTTCTTGGTAATTAGAACCGCCTGGGAGGGTTTCTCGGCCATACTTTGGATTACCCATGTCTAATTGTTTTTCAAGCTTCTCTACAGTTATCCAATCTTCAGCGGCTTCAGCTTCATCTATTTTTTTAGTTAAATCATATGCTGGTTGATTAAAGTTTATGGCTTCAGGGTTTAACGAATAGTCTCCCTTATAAACATCCGTGATCTCTAGTGGGTTGGATCGAACTTGCTCTAGTAGACTTGTCTTTGTGACTGGCTGGCCTTGCTCTAATATTCCTTTAATACCTGTGTACTGCAATTCATCCTCGCCAACACCCCCAGGGAATTTTTTAAAACTACCTAGAGCTTGCTCTGGTGTCATTTTTTCCTGTGGCAACGCTTCAATGGCTGGCTCAAGCCTAGAACGATACGCAGATGTTGGGATTAAATTGGAGAGTGCTCCAAATAAAGCTTTGGCAGACATTACTCTGGCTCCTTTAACTTGCTATTAAAAGACTTTGAAAAGTCATAAATCTTTTTAGCAGATTGAGCAGTTTTTAATATGCCTTCAAACGCAAGCCCAATCCCTGCAACATCAGCAGCTTGGTAAGCTCTTCTTATTATTTCTGGATCGTTGGGGTCTGGCGATAACATTTCTAGTATCTCGCTATCAAGACCAAAATCTTTGTTGACTTGTTCTGAGATTGTTGGCGTTGCAGGATCTAAACTAACAGCACCGCTAATTGCTTCAGCAGTCAGAGCTGATCCTGCCCTTCCCATGAAAGGCAATGCGCGAAGAACTTTAAACGCTGGAATAAAAGCTGGGGCAAGTTTGCCAAACTCTTGAGCCACCTCAGAAACTATTGGGTTTGCACCTTCTGAGGCGGCTAAATTACTAGAGCTTTTCATTGCTCGCCTAAATTTTTCAATCTGGCCTTTGTCAACTAAACCACTCGCATAACCAATCTCTCCAACACCAGATGCAATTCCACGGCCAAAGGCGCTTGGCAAGTCTCCAATTGTAGTAGCAACACTTTTAAGGTAATCAGCCACAGGAGATGGTTCATCAATTAAAATACCTGGTGGCCCCACGGTCTGATTTCCAAAGTCTTGAGAAAGATACCCTTCTCTGGGCAGAGAATACACTTGTCCCAGTGCACCATAATTGCCTTTGAAATCGTCAGCCATTAAACTTCCCCTGCAGATAACTCTCGTGCAAGTATATTTAACGTCTCCTGAAAGCCTTTATCAAGTTCTTTTGCGGCCTTGGCAAACTTCTTTGGGCTGATGTCTTTTGTCGTTAGTCCTCTGCGCTCAAGAAAACTCTTGGCTGCGCGGATCTCTGCGTTTGCTACTTTTTTAACTGATGCTTTGGCCATTATTCACCATGCCTTACACGACCAATATCGTGCCTTTGTTTTTGGCCCAGGGGCATCGCAGTTGTGGCGAGCACGAAAGCTCTTGCGATTGGAGGTTTGAGCTTTTTTGATCTTCATGTTTGGATCACCGAATGTTACACGCTTTACACGGTCACCATCCATAACATAGACAACAGATTTCTTTTTGCCGTGGCTGGTTTCGCCCTTGGCAATGCGCCTTGGCTTGTTGAGTGAGACCTTACGGCCTTTGAATGTCGCCAACTTCATCCTCCTCAATAATCTGTTCGCCTGAGCAACAAGGCGAGATGTTTATTCCACACCTCACACACTGCTTGTGCCCATGAACTTCTACAATTTGTTGGGCAGATGAACAATATGGGCAGTGTATCTCTTCAAGCATTTAAAGTCATCACCCTTTTTTGGATTCTATGGTTTGTTGGACAGGCAAGCTAACCGGATGCTGGTAACAAGCCTCTGGGTTGCCTTGCCCTGCCTCTGTTAAGAATGTTGTGTTTGCTGGAACTTGTCCCATTGGGCAACGACAGATAGCAATGTTGTCAGGGCCAATCTTACAATTAAAGCTGAAACAGTTGCTGGCATTGAACCCTTGATTCAGACTCGCATCGCATTTTTGTACGACAGCTTCCATCTTTTCTGGCCGTTTGCTGAAGTTGCTTGCCTCTTGTGGGTAATATTTCTTTGGAGCAAATAAACTCCATACGTGTTTATCGTCTGTTGGATCACATGACCCTTGCATATTTCCCATAGTGGTGTCGGCAATGGACTGGCCGTCTATGATTGGGCATTTGCAGATAACTTCTGGGTATGTGTTGCCGTTGTTAGCGGCAATTGTCTTCCCTGTTGGCTGGCAAGTCGATGCAGCGCAGAGAGCATATTTGCCTTGGCACGTTGTTAGGTCTGCCTGTGCCGTTGAGCTAAAAACAACAAGGGCAATAACAACTAAGAGGAATCTAATAATCATTTGATTTTACCTTTTTGCAACTTTCTTGGCTCTGTCAGATAAATCTTTCATGTGAACTAAAAATTTGCTTGAAGCTGTGTGCGTCTTGCCAGACATCACCTTGCCTTTGGCATCTTTGTGAGTAGCACCCTTGTGCTCCTTACCGTCTTTAAAATAATGCTTCACACCTTTGGCCATTGCCTTATCCTTTTTTCTTCTTCTTCTTCTTCTTCTTCTCAGAGGCTTTAATCTTTTTGAATACACCTTTGTCTGGCGCACCTTTGGCTCCCTTCTTACGCATTTTCTCACCAGAGCCAGCGGCTATTCGTTTCTTCTTTGCAGCGATATTTGCATATAATCCAGGGCGTTTTGCCATTTACTTCTTGCCTTTCTTTTTATAACCAGCAGCATAAATGGCTCGACCTTGACGCTCTGCAGCCTCTTTGGTCTTGTAAGTCTTTCCAGACTTGCCCCACTTATATCCACCTTTGACCTTTTGGACAGGCATTAGTATCTGTCTTCGACTTTCGGGCCACCGTGACCAAGCAAGTCATCCATCATTGACTTCATGTCACCGCCATCATGCATCTTGATAACTTTGACCTTCATGCCTTCGTCTTCGTGCATTTCTTCTTCTTCCTCTTCTTCACCAATGCCATATTCCATTTGGTGACAGATCATAAGGAAGTTTACGAGCTGGTCATCAGAGAGTTCAACGCCTTCTGTGTCGTGGGCAAAGCCCATCTTCTCCATGAAAAGTTCTGCGTTGTCTTCCATGTTCTCTACATTAATTTCAGCCATTAGCGTTGTCCTCTCATCATTTGTAATTGTTGCATCTCTTCGGGAGTCATTGCACCTTGTTGTGGAGGGAGTGTGCCCATTGCATCCATGACACGTTGTGAACCAGTTTGAGGTGCACCGCCACCCATTCTTGAACGGATAGCTTCAATTTGTTGCTGGAGGTATTGAGCCTTGCCTTGCTCGCCTTGCATATTTTGAGATGGTTGTTGTTGCTGACGCATCTGCATTTCTTCAGGAGTTGTCGCTGCCCCTGATTCTTTAGGAGGAAGTGCCCCAAAGTTTTGAGGTTGGACTGGTTGCATCTGCATCATCTGCATTTGCATTTCTTCAGGAGTTGTCGCTGCTCCAGACTGTTGGCGCATTATCTCATTTATTGTCGCTAGTTCTTCTGGTGTAAACTCAGCCATCTTTCTGGATCTCCATTATTTGTTTTTGTCGTTCTAGTTCAAGGTCAGCCTGAAGCTTCTGGTTCTTTGACTGTAAGTCTGCCTGAACTTTTGCTGCAGCTATCTGCATATCATTCTTTGCCTTGGCTTTATCAATCTCAATACTTGTCTTTGCCTTGGCCTGAGTTGCTTGGATGTCTGCCTGAGTTCGAGCCTGTAAAGCTTCAGATTCCATCTTAGCTAACTGCTGTGCATATTGTAGTGGATTGTTATCGCCTTGGCCCTCTGGAATCAGGCCACGAATTTCTTGCATGATTGGCGCTTGCTGGACAACTTGTGCAGCTCGCTGGCTGATCGTTAAGTCTAGCTGTGGATCGATCTCGTCAAACTTGAACTTAGGATTTCTCAAGTCAGGAAGCTCTGGCAACCCAACTCCAATGCTTGCTTGCATACGACTGCGATATAACAGGGCAACGTGTTCAGCAATGTGAGCAATTAATGCTGGCTGCACAGCCTTCACCATTGGCGAACCGCCAAGTGACGGATCAGCAAGAAACTGAGTGTGAACTGCAATGTGAGATTCGTGGTCTTGGTCTGAGAAAGCTTTGATCCCTCTGCCATACATAACGCCCATGTTCTCATCAATGGGGTCAAGCCTCACAGCCTCATCAGGCTTTTCAAGGATCTCATCAATGTTGGGGACACGGATTGCCTCATACATTCTTTTGTAGGCTTCATACTTGTCGTGAAGTTCAGGAGCCGACTGCGCCATCTGAAGAATGGCTTGGGCCTGAGCAATACGTTGAGCTGTAGAGAAAATGTTTGGGTCACTGACTGGGACAACATCAATGCGCTTATCAAAGTCAGCAGCATTAATAGTTTGGCTTGCGCCTGTAACTGAGAATTCAAATGACTCAGGGAGGTTCTCTGCATTTAACTTAGCGAGGAGCTTGAACTCTTGGCCCTGAGCATAATGCAGACGCTTGTGAATTGCTGAGAATGATTTGCTTCCCTGTTCAATCAGGGCAACTGTCGATCCAACTGGTGCGTTGGGATTAACGTCACCAACATTCAAGTCTGCAGTCGATGCAAACCTCTGGCCAATCTCTGCCATGTATCCAAGCATCTGGAACAGAACACCAGATGGCTCCTTAAATGGCAGAGGCATGACAGCTTTCTTAACGTCATCGACTGTTGCATCTAGGTCAATAAATTCCCCTGGGCTGACATCAATCTCACCACCAGCAACACGGCCCTTCAGCTTGAAGCCACCCTGCATATTTGCAAACGCAGCAGAATCAAGCAGTGCACGAAGAGCACCTGTCGATGCTTTGCCAAGGCCACCAATAATGTGATACAGGCCGAAGCCATAGAACCCAAGACCAGGGAGGAATTTGTAACTGACAAACCAGTCGCGCCTTAGTTTCTTTTCATCGTCCTCTGACCAGTTACGACGAATGCTAATTACTTTTTCAGAATCATAGTCAATCGTGATTACATAAGGAAGAGCGACAATGTTCTCGTTCTCATCATCATCATCTAAATTACTAGCGCCATCAATGCCCTCAAAACTTTCGTAAACGTGCATCTCCAGCAAGTTCATTACTTCATCTTCAGCATCATCTCCATAGGCATCAACGCCTTCGATCTCAGCTGAGACATCATCTGACAAGTCACTGCCGCCACCAGAATAATCGACAGGGATATACCAACCAGATTGCACATATCTGTTATAATCGTTCTTTGGTATCCGTATAATTTGAGTGTATCGTGGCGAGGTGTAGAGGTCTTTGCTTTCGGGCGCGACAATGAAGTCTTCAGCCTTAACGAATTGTGAGCACTGTCTATCTAGGTTTGCATCCCACCAGACCTTCTTAAATGTCTGGCCAATCAATGGCAAGTGGAAGAGCATCTGATCTAAGTCAGGGAAGTATTCGGGCATCTCCTGAGTGATCTGGTAATTCATAAAGTCACGGACACGACGAGCTTGGTCTTCTGTCTCTTCGTCTGATTCGCCAATGATAGTTGTCTTGACTGGGCCACCAGCTGGATAAAGTTCAGCGATTGCACGAGCATTGAATTGAGTTGCAGCTTCTGCAATCAACGGATGAACAACAACACTCAGGCCACGAGAGGCACGAGCATCTTCAGCTTCATCCATCCCACCGTCAGGATCTAAAGTTTTTAGGCCACTCTTGTAACGCTCTTCCCACTCAGACCTTGCACTCTTGTCTGTGTTGAAGTTGCTGATCAATTGAGAGGCAATAGCATTCAGCTCTTTCTCATCAATGACTTCAGCTAAGTTTGAATCAAACTCATTGTCTGGCTCATCAACTACATCAGAATTTGGATCTCCAATTAAAACCTCATCATCACCAAACTGCTCAACCTCAAGGCTGTCAATGGGAGCACCTTCAGCAAATGGAACATCAACAACAGGAACAGGAGATCTAGCCATACATACTTATCCTTCTTTTAGGTTCTTGTTCATCATCCTCATAATCTTCAGAATGAGTTACAAACCAGCCTTTGCGTAGCCTTAGCCAAGCTTGAGTGCAGGTATCAACTATATCATCATTATCACCTGCAGGGAATGCTGCACAAATGTCTATTAAGTTATTAGCCCATTTTTTATTTGCAGGAAAGTAAATTCTTCCATCTTCGAGCAGAGCTGACGATGCATGGGCACGAGCTTCCTTGTCTCTGTCAGGCGAATACTCAAGCACAGGGATGCCAGCCATACGCAAATCTTGAAGCAAACTCTGGCCAGAGGCTTTCTTTTCAATCAATACCGCATCAGGTTCGTACTCATAATATGATTCTTGAGCTATACGACGAAGCTCTGGGTAGGTGACACGGTCATACCACATATCCAATACTATGGCATTTATCTGGCCGTCTTTCTTAAACACTCCCCATGTGGTTCGCGCCGAATAAGAGCTTTTTTCTTTTGTGCTGAAGGCTGTGTCCCATGACTGGATGACATATTCGATGTCTGGCAGAGATTCTTTCTCCCAAGGAACCCACCACTCCGCTCTTAGAATTCCACCGCCCTTTGGCATTGGTCTCTGCTGCAGCTGGCCAGCGGATGCATAACTGCCAAGGGACTTCTCTAAGTTTGACAACGTATTATCATCTACTCTTTCTGGCCAGAGAAGCTCATTTTCTTCTGTTCTTGGATCTGTGAAATAAAGGCTCGACCTTACTGGTGTCGGATGTCCAACCTCATAACGAGCAGGAAGGCAGAGGTGATCCCAGTCCTCGTGTTCGTTTGCTAATATGTGCCCAGTCAAATCATTCTCGTGGACACGCTGCATAATAATAACGAATGCACCTGTCTTTGGATCGTTGAGGCGAGACTGCATTGCCTGATCCCACCACTCAAGAACTCCCTGTCTAACAGTTGACGAGTCAGCTTCACGGACATTGTGCGGATCATCAATGACAATGATGTCTCCACCTTCACCAGTCAGCGCACCATCTACTGACGTTGCTATTCTCTGGCCAGTCTTGTCGTTTTCAAACCGTTGCTTCTGGTTCTGGTCACCAGTCAACTTAAACATCTCACCGAAGTGTTCTTTGTACCAAGGGCTTTCGACAAGCCTCCGACACTTAACTGAATCACGAATCGAAAGAGACGAGGCATAAGACGCAAACAGGAATTTCTTGGCAGGTTGCACAGTCCAAGTCCAAGCAGGAAGAGCAACAGCAACAGAGATTGATTTCATGTGTCGTGGTGGAATGTTAATGATCAGTCGTTTGATGTCACCTTCGACAACAGCTTGCAGGTGATCACTGATTGCATCTATGTGCCAGTTGTCAACAAAGTTACTGGCAGGTTCAATTGTCGGCCAGCATCCCTTGGTAAATTCCTTCAGAGATCTCCTCATCTTCTCCGCTCTCACTTGACTCAATGACAGCGTGTTCAAGAACTCGTTCAATTGTGGTGAGGTCATTGTCATCTAATCTGGAGATATCCAGAACCTTTCTTGTTTCGATCTGCGCTGTGATTTCAACAGCCTTTAAATCTGGGATGCATTTAGCTAACAAAGTTTTTGCAGCCATGACCCGAAGCTCTGGGTCAGCAGAAATGTTGCCAGCCTTTGTTGCCAAGCCGTCAGGGTCTTTTGCATACACTGGGAAGATCTCTTTGCCTTGCATGACTGCAGCGAGGAAGCCGACAGGGTCAGCCTGTCCCATGATCCAGTTGATAGTTGCTGGGTGGTTCCACTTATATCTGCTAGTCCTTGCTGGCTTCTGGTGGACAGCTGGCTCAACACTTTTGAACCTACCATCCCAGCCCTTTGGCTCTTCTTTTGTTCTCAACATTGAATCAGGATTGAACTTAGGCCCATTCTTAACTGGTCTCTTAACAACAACACCGTGGTCTTCTTTGACTGGGTGCTTGCGTGGACGGCCCTTTTTGGGTTTCTCATCTGGTGTTTTCATAATGCCTCAACCTCATTGCAGTGGTTAGCTGGAAATAACTGTTAGCATTATTACTTTTAATTAAGCAAAAAGAAACCCTCTTTCGAGGGCTAAGTTTTAGGGAGGGGTAAGTTGCTTGAGGTATGCCTTATGCTTGAAAGTCGAGACAATCTACATCTGTTACAACGAGCTAGCAACTCACCACTCCCCTCTCTTTACTTCATGTGGAAGGAAAACACAAGTATTAGTTTCCCAAGTTCTATCTTTGTGGTATGTCTTCTCCCCACACCCAACCATAAATTCCACTGTCAATAATGTTAGAAACATTGACACGAAACCAATAACACAAACAGCCAACAGTTTCTTGCTGACCCAACAGCTCTTCCCAACAACCATTTAAACCTCCAGATCTATCTTAATCCTGTCAACACTAATGTGAGGATCAACCTCTTGACTTAAAACTTTAGCCTTCTCGTAAAGATCTACAAAGAACTTTATAAAAGCTTTGTGCATTGTTTATTCCTTTCTAAGTTTAGCAACCTCTCTGTATACCATGTCCCATGTCGATGACACTGGGATCTTTGTCAGCTCATTCAAGTATGAGGCTGCATCATTGAGAGACCTCTCCTTCAAGAGGATTTCTTTGGCCAGTCCTCTAGCAACTTCAACTGCCATCTTCATTTGTTTTCCTCCCCATATACACCGTGGGCAGTTTCGGTGAGGCAAGCAATCTGGTTTAGTCCCAGTGCAAACCTCCCAAGAGTTTTTTCTAGAGCCTCCTCATATGGAGTGTTACGCACCTCAACCTCAACACGCAAAAACTTTATCGCTGTGTTGTATGTCTGCCTTGCAAGATTCATTTGCATTTCAATTCCTTTCTAAGTTTTATCCTTGGCAAGATCACGAGCTAGATCAGCATTAGTCGCTAGATAATCACCATACGCATCACCAGCCAAGTCAGCGGTTTTGTCGTAGACTTCAGCTGCGTCAGCTTCTGGGTTTTCTTCCAGATATTCTTCTATCAGCTTGTTGTGAATCTTTATGTATACTTCTCTAGTCATTTATATTTTTCTTTTTTGAATTTCAACAACGTAGGCATCCCACTCTGCCCACAGACTTTTACTGTACTCAGTAACCCCAGCCTCAAATTCTGGGTTAGATGCCCATGCCGCTTTGATGTCGGCAACGGCAAAAGCAAGTGCGGCATCTGACTTGCGCTTCGCAACTTTAGTGTAATAGGCTAAAAGTGACATAATTTAAATTCCTTTCTAAATGGTGGGGAGCCGAAGCTCCCCGTTGTAAACCTAAAAGTTGTAGTCGTAAAATTTATGTGGCGCTTTTGCGATACTGAAGCGTTGATCATATTTATTCATCCACCCACCGTTTTTGCGAAGGCGAATTCTTTGAACGCTGTTTTCGGAATTAGAAGTGTAATCATATTTTTGATCGTGCTGATTAGAGCAGTGAGCGGAGAAACCACCGACATGAAAATCTAATTTTGTTTTCTGTTTGCTAGTGTCCATTGCGCGGACTTCGATGCACTTGTCAGAAACGATGCGAGTGATCTCATATGGCTCTACATCTGAATAACCACAAAAGTTAGCGAATAAATCGGTTGTTGGAATTAAGTTTTGCATTTTTTGTTTCCTTTCTAATGAG
>Ga0307488_10002842_pt1 | contig 14563 bp, 17 predicted proteins | sample SB02metaG_FD_202248 | JGI IMG/M metagenome (GOLD analysis project Ga0307488, IMG submission 202248) | Sea-ice brine microbial communities from Beaufort Sea near Barrow, Alaska, United States - SB 0.2 | ecosystem: Environmental > Aquatic > Marine > Coastal | place: USA: Alaska | collected... | reverse complement strand
CCCCTAAAGACCAGCGGGGAGTTTACTACTGGCCTTCACCCGATGATGAAACTTATAAAGACACTATAGAACGTATTAGGTCGTCTGAAAAAGAACGGAAAGGAGTTAACAAAGTTTTTCAAGAAAATAACATGGAAGGCGGCGAACCGGATACAGTTTATGGAATCTCTGTTGAGAACGCTAATCCTAGGATACTAGCTCATGAATTTCGTCATCGTGCCGGCCAAAACGAAAAGATGACTCAATTTTTTGATGCTTGGATGTCTCGTACTCCTGAAGAGTGGGAAAATTCGGTCACCCGTCATAAAGACTATGCTCAAGTGTATGAAGGAGCTCCGTCTTCTCTTTTCTCGTCTTATGCTGAGGCAGAACAAGACTTATTGAAAAAACTTCAAGAAGCGCGGCCAAGGCTTCTTAAGGCTGAAGTACAAGCTATGGAGAAGCAGTATCAATCAGGACTAGCCTCTCTCAGAGAAAGAGACATATCGTATGATGCTCCTACTGAAACCCAAATAGCAGAGGCTGCTGCTCGTAATTTAGCTAATCGGACAAACCAAGCAGATATTCGTTCTAGAAGTAGAAATAAGAATGATCGCTGATGACTAGTAATGCCGATAAGTTAAAAGCCTTAAAAAATATTGACCTATCTCATTTAGATAAAGCTGAAGCTAAAGAGTTTACAGTTTTATTAGAAGAGTTAAGTAAACGTGAGTTTCAAGAAGAATCTACCAGTACCTTTATGCATTTTGTTAAAGCTATTTGGGCTGAGTTTATTAATGGAGCTCACCACGTAAAGATGGCTAAAGCCTTTGATGATATTGCTAGTGGTAAATTAAAACGTTTAATTATCAATATGCCTCCCAGACACACGAAGTCTGAGTTTGCGTCTCATTTGTTTCCCGCTTATTTGTTAGGTAAAAATCCTAAATTAAAAATTATAGAAGCAACTCATACCGCTGATCTTGCAGTTAACTTCGGTAGAAAAGTCCGAGATTTAATTGACACCGAAGAATACCATAAATTATTTCCAAACACCGAACTAAAAGCAGACAGCCGTTCTGCAGGTAAGTGGTTAACTAATAAAGGCGGCGAATATTACGCAGCAGGTATTGGGGGTGCTTTAGCCGGACGTGGCGCGGATTTGTTTATTATTGATGATCCGCATTCAGAGCAAGACGCTATGTCCGATAAAGCGATGGACGAAGCGTACGAATGGTTTATGTCAGGACCTCGTCAAAGGCTACAGCCGGGGGGAGCAATCGTCATAGTTATGACTCGTTGGAATAAAAAAGACTTAACGGGTAGATTAACACGGAAAATGGCACAAGACGAAGGATCTGATCAATGGGAGATAATAGAGTTTCCTGCTATATTGCCCAGTGGTAAGCCTTTATGGGAAGAGTATTGGAAACTAAAAGAACTGGAAAGTATTAAAGCATCTGTCAGCCCTTCTAAATGGGCCGCACAGTATATGCAAAGACCTACCGGGGAAGGTATTTCTATAATTCCTAAAGATTGGTTTAAGGTTTGGGATGAAAATAAACCACCAAAATGTGATTACCTAATACAGTCTTACGATACTGCGTTCTTAAAAAGCGAAAGAGCTGACTTTACCGCGATAACCACTTGGGGAGTTTTTTACCCTGAGGGAAAGAAGGGGGAAGAAATGTATCATGGAAACGAAGCGCATTTAATTTTAATAGACTGTATAAAAGAACGTTTCGATTTTCCTGAATTAAAAGCAGAAGCTTTGCGTTTATACGAATATTGGAATCCGGACACAGTAATTATTGAAGCAAAGGCCAGCGGTATTCCATTAGTACAGGAACTCCGTAGAGTCGGTATTCCTGTTAATACTTTTTCTCCAGGAAAAGGTCAAGATAAAATTGCTAGATTAAACTCAGTATCGCCTATTTTTCAAGACGGACGTGTTTGGGTTCCTGATAACCGTTTTGGTGAAGAACTTATGGAAGAAGTCTCAGATTTTCCTTCAGGAGAAAATGATGACTTAGTTGATGCAACAACATTAGCTTTAGCACGGTTTAGAGAAGGTGGTTTTTTACAATTAACCAGTGACTATTTTGAGGAAGAAAACTATTATGAAAGAGAAAAGGTTTATTATTAGTCAAAATCATACTATGATCCGTTCACATGGCTATTGAAAAACAAATGTTGTCCGTAGTTCCGGGTTCTCAAGAAGAAATTGAGCTTGAAATTATGCAACAACCGGAAGAAGAAACGGATCTTTTTGTTCAGCCTGACGGTTCTATCATCAGGGCTAGCGATATGCCTGAAGAAAAACCGTCTAAGTTTGGAGAAAACTTAGCAGAATCTTTAGATGAGAGAGAACTAAACACGATAGCAACTGAATTAATTGGTTCTTTTGAAGACGATTTAGCCTCTCGAATTGATTGGTTTCAAACATACGTCGAAGGTTTAGATTTATTAGGGGTTAATTCTGATTCTAGGACCCAACCCTTTGTTGGCGCTTCGGGCGTACATCATCCAATTCTTGCAGAAGCAGTAACTCAGTTTCAAGCACAGGCATACAAAGAAATGTTGCCCGCTGGAGGCCCAGTAGATACCGAAGTTTTAGGCATAACCGATGACGCTAAACTAGAAAAAGCTAATCGTGTTAAAAACTTCATGAATTACCAAATAACCTATAAAATGGAAGAATATGACCCTGAAATGGATCAGCTTTTATTTTATCTGCCTTTATCTGGGTCTGCATTTAAAAAAGTTTACTATGATCCTTCTGTTGGTCGTGCTGTAGCGCGTTTTGTTAAGTCAGAAGACCTAGTTGTTCCCTATTACGCTGTAGATTTGTTAACTTCTCCTCGAATTACTCATGTAATTCACATGAATGAGAATGAAGTACGTAAATTACAGCAGTCAGGGTTCTATAAAAACATTGAAATGATGTCTCCTGGAAGCGGAGAAGACATAACAGAAGTTGCTGAAAAGTTAGACGAACTACAAGGGCTAACTAGAACGATAAGTGACGAAGAATATACGCTATTAGAGATACACGTAGACTTAGATTTAGAAGGTCATCAAGATTTAGACGAAAATGATGAAGAAACGGGAGTAGCCCTTCCGTACGTAGTTACTATTTGCAAAGATAACAGCAAAATACTTGCAATTAGGCCGAATTACAACGAAAACGACCCAATGAAGAAGAAAATTGAGCATTTTACGCATTATAAATTTCTTCCGGGTCTTGGGTTTTACGGTTTTGGCTTAATTCACATGATGGGCGGCTTAACTAAGTCAGTTACGGCGATTTTGCGTCAATTAATAGATGCAGGAACACTGGCTAACCTTCCAGCAGGGTTTAAATCACGCGGATTAAATATTCAACGCCATGACGACCCGTTACAACCTGGAGAATGGCGAGATGTTGATGCTCCCGGCGGAAGATTGCAAGATGCTTTCCTTCCATTGCCGTATAAAGAGCCTAGCGCTACTTTAACCAGTTTATTAGGGGCTTTAGTTGACTCAGGTAAACGATTTGCAGCTACAGTAGAAAGTCCTACGGGGGACGGCAACTCTGAAGCTCCTGTAGGAACAACCGTAGCGTTAATGGAGAAAGGACAGCGAGTAATGTCCGCAATCCATAAAAGACTCCATTATGCACAAAGAACTGAGTTTAAAATCTTAAAAAGGGTATTTGGACAGTTTTTACCGCCTGAATATCCTTATCAAGTTCACGGTGCTTCAAAAAACGTATTTAGAGAAGATTTTGACAGTTCTGTAGACGTTGTACCTGTAAGTGACCCTAATATCTTCAGTATGACGCAAAGAATTACTTTAGCGCAAACCCAGTTACAACTAGCACAAGCCGCGCCCGAACTGCATGATTTAAGAGAATCTTACAGAAAAATGTATATAGCGTTAAATATTAAAGATATTGATGCGTTATTACCTCCTGAAGCAGAAGTTCCTCCTCGCGATCCTGTTAGTGAACAGCAAGCAACAATGACAGGTAATCCTATAAAAGCTTATCCGTTTCAAAATCATGAAGCGTATGTGCAAGCTCATTCAGCTTTTATGCAAAATCCGATGATTCAACAAAATCCTTCGGCTATGCAGGCAATATCAGCAAATATCCAAGAGCATCAGGCAATGTTGTATAGACAACAAATAGAGCAAGCAATGGGGCAACCGCTACCGCAAATGGAAGAGGGACAAATGCCTCCAGAAGTAATGAATCAAATTGCTATGCTGGCCGCTCAAGCTACGCAACAGGTTACAGGTCAAGCGCAAGCGTTGGCGCAAGCACAAGCAGCCGCTCAACAAGACCCACAACGTCAAATGTTTGAAGCACAACTTCAGCTTGAAAAAGAACAGCTAGCGCAAAAAGCACAAGATGATACACGCGACGCAGAAATTAGCATGGCTAAAGCACAGCTAGATGCGCAGATTAAACGTGAAAAAATAGAAGCGGATTTAAGAGTACAAGATACTAAGTCTGCTATAGAGTTACAAGAACTTGAGCAAAAAGTAAAAGCTGATGCTGAAAAGAACTATACCGAACTAGTTAAAACGGTTCGAGATAGTAGAAAACAAAACGGAGAAAAATAATGCGAGAGTATTACGAAAAAACAAAAAGTTACCCGTCACCGTCTAAAAGAGCTAACAAAGCTGAGCCTAGTACACCTTCTTTTGCAGATAGTACAAAAACACAATCTATTAAAGAAGGCGTTTGTTTAGACAAGCCAGAAAAAGCTAAAGTTAAAGCGGCGTATGGGCAAACTAAAGGACTTCTTTGGTATAGGTCTATTAAATAAGTGGACTATATCTTAGCTACGGAGCATTTGCTCCGCAAATATCGTGAGAGAAAAGAAGCTCTTACGCACACACTGGCCTCTGGAAGTGTTGAGAATTTTGAACAATACCAAAGAATAGTTGGTGAAATAGCAGGTTTGAGTTTTTGTGAACAAGAAATTCAAACTTTACATTCTAATATGGAGGATGCAAATGACTAGTAAAGTCGAAAGTAAAATTGTTCCGGATAGAGTCGATAATTTTGGAAGTAACGGTTTTGCTGCTAAAACAGCAGATGAACCCGTAATTACTCCTGAAAATTTAGACTCTCATGCAAAATCGTTACCACGTCCTACGGGGTATCGAATTTTAATATTGCCTTTTACACAATCTACAGTAACTAAAGGTGGCATACATTTAGCTAAAGCTACCGTTGATAAGGAAAGACTTGCAACTGTTGTTGGCTATGTTGTCGATTTAGGACCTGATGCGTATAGCGATATGCATAAGTTTCCTGAAGGGGCTTGGTGTAAAAAAGGCGATTGGGTAATCTTTGGCAGGTATGCTGGTGCTCGTTTTCAAATAGAAGGTGGCGATATGCGTCTTTTAAATGATGATGAAATCTTAGCCTGCATAGACGACCCTGAAGCAATCCTGTCATAATGATCTTGAGGATAACTCATGCAAAACAATGAAGCAGAGCGAATAGAACTAGAACTTCCCGAAGGGGAGGTTGATATACACGCAGCAGATGTTGACGATTCTATTATTGAAGAAAAACACGTAGTAGAAGTTAAACCTAAAGACGAGCTTGATGAGATAAGCGATTCAGTACAAAAACGTATTGATAAGCTTACCTATAAAATGCGAGAAGCAGAAAGACAGCGAGATGAAGCTGTTAATTATGCTCAAAGTGTTAATCAAACGGCAACACATTTAAAAGAAAAACTAAAGAATTCAGACTCCTCCCTTTTCAAAGAGTATGACAATAGAGTACAATCCGAAATTGAAGGAGCTAGAATACGGTTAAAAGAGGCTCAAGATTTAGGAGATAGTGAGGCGGTTGTTAACGCAACTGAAAAACTTTCTCGAGTAAGTGCCGAAGCAGAAAATCTAAAAAGGTTGTCTGCTCAGCAACACGTTCGAGAAAGAAATAAAGAACAGGAAGTTCCTGTTCAGGCTTATCAGCCTACTTTACAGCCTCAAGCAACCGGGCCAGACCCAAAAGCAGAAAAATGGGCGGCTAATAATAAATGGTTTGGAGATGACCAAGCAATGACATTTGCAGCATTTGGAATACATAAGGAACTTGTCGAAAATGGGATAGACCCAACTTCGGACACTTATTATTTTGAAGTTGATAAAAAAATGCAAGAAAATTTCCCACACAAATTTTTAGAAAATCAATCTGCCCCCGTGCAACAGGTTGCTGCTTCTAGCAGAGGCGCTAGTGGTAAAAAATCGTCACGCAAAATCAGGCTATCACCCAGTCAAGTAGCAATAGCTAAAAGACTGAATGTGCCTCTTGAAGAATATGCTAAGCATATCGACAGAGTATAATAAAATGACCGAAGATAAAACTGATCGTAAATCACGATCTGCAGAGACACGAAACTCTCAAATTCGCAGAAAGCCTTGGGCACCACCATCTATGTTAGATGCACCCGAACCACCTCCGGGATACCAATTCCGGTGGATAAGAGAAGCTACTAGAGGACAAGATGATAAATCTAATATGTCTAAACGTATTAGAGAAGGATATGAACCTGTAAGAGCAGAAGATTTTCCTGAATTTGAAGCCCCCACTATTGATAGTGGTAGTAACTCTGGAGTCATAGGTGTCGGAGGATTAATCCTTGCTAAAGTTCCAGTCGAAACCGCAGATGAGCGAACAGCTTATTTTCAAGGCCAAGCAAAATCAGCTATGGACGGTGTAGATCACAACTTTATGCGAGAAAGCGACCCTAGAATGCCTATAAAAGATAGCGATATCCAAAGGTCTTCAAAAGTTGCTTTCGGTAGTAAAAATACTACCGACAAAGGAAATTAATAATAACCTAACTTTATTTAATCAACGGAGATAATTATGGCTAATACAAACGCGCCTAATGGCTTTACTCCCGCGTATCATATGTACGGTGGTGTTATTCGTCCTGCTAAAATGAGAATCGCAAGTGCAACTGACGCATCTATCTTTTCAGGTGATGTAGTTAATCTATCTAGCGGTTATGTTATTCAAGGCACGGCGACAGGCACTCCCATAGGTGTGTTTTACGGGGTATTTTATACGGCGACTGATGGCACTCCAACTTTCTCGAAAGTTTGGACTGCTGATACTGCAACACAAGGGAGCGCCGATGCAGAAGCTCTCGTTTATAGCGATCCTGGAATCGTTTACGAAGCTCAATTTACAGCTGGAACTCCAGCCGTAAGTTTTATCGGCTCTAAATATACTCTTTCTACTACTGCGGGCAGTACTGTCAACGGTAGATCAAGGGAAGGGGTCACAGCAACAACATCAAGTGGTGTAGCGTTACACGTAGGCTTTGCCTCGCAACCTAGCAATTCAATAGGTGCTAATGCGAGAGGACTGTTCACGTTCCCGACTAACACATTTGCTGTATAATCTAAAGGAGCATAAATAATGGCGATTAATAGAGCTCAGCTAGTTAAAGAACTAGTACCGGGACTCCATGCTCTTTTTGGATTAGAGTATGAAAAGTACAACAATGAGCACGAAGACATCTTTGACACCGAAAGTTCTGAACGAGCTTTTGAGGAAGAAGTAATGTTGAGTGGCTTTGGAGAAGCGCCGACTAAAGGTGAGGGTGCTGCGGTCATTTATGACACAGCTCAAGAATCTTTTACTTCGCGCTATACACACGAAACCGTTGCCCTTGCTTTTGCGTTGACAGAAGAAGCGATCGAAGATAATCTCTACGATACGCTTTCCTCACGATACACAAGAGCTTTAGCACGGTCAATGCAACAGACTAAACAAGTAAAAGCAGCTAATGTATTGAATAATGCATTTAGTTCTTCATTTGTTGGCGGTGATGGAGTAGAGCTTTGTTCTACTGCGCACCCTACAGTTGCTAACGTGAATCTTAAAAACGAGCTGTCTACTGCAGCTGACTTAAATGAAACTTCACTTGAACAAGCACTAATTGATATTGCTGACTTCAAAGATGAAAGAAACCTTAAAGTCAACGCACAAGCACGGAAATTAATTATTCCGCCTGCTTTGCAATTTGTAGCAGATAGGTTGTTGGAAACTCCAGGAAGAGTTGGTTCTTCAGATAATGATATTAATGCAATTAGAAATATGGGAATGATCTCAGAAGGCTATGTTGTTAATCATTATCTAACAGATACCGATGCTTTCTTTATTAAAACTGACGTGCCTAATGGACTTAAACACTTTGTTAGAACGGCTGTATCTACCAGCATGGAAGGCGACTTCGAAACTGGTAATGTTCGATACAAAGCCAGAGAAAGGTACAGTTTTGGTTTTAGTGATTGGAGAGGAATTTTTGGTTCTCCAGGAGCTTAATTCATTTACTTGAATAAATTAAAGGGACCTTCGGGTCCCTTTTCTTTTATAGGGGAGTGCTATACAATCAAAAATACTAGGACTCATTATTTTTGTTCTATCAACTGACCTAGCAGACAAGCCAAGATGATAGAACTTATTTCCTCAGGAGGAAATTATGGCAAATTCAACTTTTAATGGGCCAGTCCGGTCCGAAAATGGTTTTAAAACTATTGATGTAACCGCAGCAACGGGGGCTATTACTGATGGCCTAGTAATTAATGCAGACGGTAATATTTTTACAGATTCCGGAACGCATCTTCAATATGTTGCAGCAACAGGGTATGGACCTGCGGACCTTATCGTAGGTAAGGGCGGTAGCCAGTACGGCACTGTCGATCCATTCACTTCAGGACTTACTCAATTATTTCCACTAGGTAGTCGATTGCTTTACGGTAATACCGTTTATGCTTATGGTCGATTAGCCGCAGCAGCAGTTACAGCAGGCAAATGCGTAACTCACGCAGCTTCAATAGCACATCACTTTGATCTAACACCAACAGCAGGTGTAGCGGCAGGTGAAACAGCAATCTCAGTTGAGACTGCGGGTACGGACATCACGCTAAATCAATACGCAAATGGATATTTGTACGTTAATGATGCAGCGGGTGAAGGGCAGATGCTTAGAATTAAATCTAACCCAGCTCACGATCACTCAGCAGACCCATCAATCGTAATTACTTGTTACGATGATCTAGCAACGGCTATCACCACATCTTCAAGAATTACACTCATTCCTGATCCGCGCAGCGCTCAGATTGTTCAAGCGGCTACAACGACAGGCGCTACACTAGGTGTAACAGTAGTCGATATGGCTGCTAGTGCTTACGGTTGGTTCTCAGTTTCAGGACCAGCTACAGTATTGACTTCAGGCACACTGGTTGTCGGCAACCACGCAGTACCATTAGGTGCTGCAGGTGCAGTTGGACCAGCCGCTGGAGATGTTATTCAGGTCATTGGTACAGTAATGATTGTTAACGTAACTACAGATTACTCATTGATTAACCTTACAGGTATTATTTAAGGAGTAACTTATGGCAGATGCAGTCACAAGTCAAAAACTCGTAGACACTGACAAAAAGTTAGTTTTTAAATTTACTAATATCTCAGACGGTAGTGGAGAGGCTTCTGTACTAAAAGTAGATGTTTCAGGACTAAACACTAACGACCAAGGAGAAACTTGTACGAGAGTAACTTTATCACAACTATGGTACGACATAGGAGGTATAAGGGTTGCTCTTGAATGGGCGGCGTCTACTAATGTTGTTTGTGTAGTCTTAGGAGGCAGTGCAGCAGCAGGAGTAGTATCGGGTCATTTTGATTTTAGGGAATGGGGTGGTGTTTCTAATAACGCAGGAAGCGGTATTACTGGAGACCTTGATTTAACAACACACGGACATACAGCACACGATCATTACACAATAGTAGCTGAGTTTGTTAAAAGTTATTAATGGCTACTTCAGGAACTCGTGCATTTAGTTTAGATGTAGCGACCGCAATAGAAGAAGCATACGAGCTTGCAGGATTGGAGGCTCGTACTTCTTATGATGCAGTTACAGCTCGTCGTTCTATGAATATTATGTTTGCCGATTGGTCTAACAGAGGTATTCAGATGTGGGAGATCGCTAAACAGGAAATCACACTTACCGAAGGAACTAGTGAATACACTCTTAATTCGTTCGATATAGATATATTAGATGTATATATTGAAAGAACCGATAACGGTGTAACTACTGATTTAGGTTTAGATAGAATAGACCGAAATGAGTTTATTAATATCCCTAATAAAACAACAAAAGCTAGGTCAACTGATTATTGGCTAGAAAGACTAAAATCTCCTGTTATTCATCTTTACCCAACACCAGAGAACTCAACAGATAAACTCATTTACTACGTCTGGCGTACTATAGAAGACGCTAATGCACAAGTAAACGATATAGATATCCCAACAAGATTCATGCCCTGTTTAGTTTCTGGATTAGCTTATTACTTATGTTTAAAAAAGAACGTACAAAAATTAACAATAATGAAAGAACAGTACGAACAAGATTTAAGGAATGCTATAAGATATGACGAAGACCGTTCTCCTCTAAGGATTGTTCCTAAACACGAGTACATCTAATGGCTCATGCTTCAGGTAAATATGCTTATTTTATTTGCGATACTTGTGGATTTAGATATCCGTATAAATCAGCAAAAGGTAATTGGGAGAATTTTAGAACTTGTCATGAGTGTTATGAACCTAAACATCCTCAACTTGACCCGCCTCATATAAGGGCAGACGCTGAATCTTTGTGGAAACCTCGTCCTGACGTTTCTTTGCCCCAAAGTCAATTAGGGGTTATAATCACCACAAATGCAGGAAGCGGTATGACTTTCGCATCTGATCCTATAGGCACTAATTTTAATGGGCTTAGCGGAACAGGTTCGATTGGTAACGTAGTAGTGGAGGCCTAATGGCTGGATTTACATACACAGAGTTAAAAACAGCGGTTCAGAATTATTTAGATAATACTGAAACTACTTTTGTTAACACCTTAAATACCTTCATACAAACCACAGAAGAACGTATTTTAAAGTCTGTAGAATTACCTGTATTTCGTAAAAATGTACAAGGCAGCGCTACTGCTGATGTTGAGTATTTACAAACTCCTGCTGATTTTTTATCTCCGTATAGTTTAGCGGTGATTGATGCGAGCGATAACTACACATACTTATTACTTAAACATGTTTCTTGGATTAGAGACTACACTCCTGCGCGCGCCACAACGGGGCAACCCCTTTACTATGCTTTATTTGATAATGACACATTTATACTAGCTCCAACGCCTCCAAGTGCTTTATCGTTTGAATTACATTACAACTACAGACCTAATTCTTTAACTACTGTAGGCGACGATAGTAAAAGTTGGTTATCTGAAAACGCACCAAATGCTATGTTATATGGAGCTTTAGTTGAAGGCGCTGTTTTTATGAAAACAGCTCCAGAAACACTTATGTTGTATGAGCAAAAATTTCAAGAAGCTTTAGCAATGTTAAAACGTTTAGGTGAGTTTAAAGATATAAGAGACGAAGCCAGACATGATCAAATAAAAATAATGCCACAAGGACCAGCAAATGTTTAGTGTGGATGTAACCAGTACAATCGGAACTGTGGCTGTAAAAACTACACAAAATGAAGGGTTAAAACCTGAGTATTGGACTAACAGAATAATGGAACGGCTAATTGCTGTAAGTGATAATGCAGATCCTATGGTTAAAGCACAAGCGGTAGCCTTTAAAGAAATGATACAAACAGTTGTTTTGTTATACATGAAGCAAGCTATAGCCAGTGATAGAGCTACTGTAGCCGGATTATTAGAAAAACAAGGACATACCGATATAGCAAATATTATTAGGAGATTATAATGGCAATATCACAAGCAATGTGCACATCATTTAAAAAAGAACTACTTGAAGCAAAACACAATTTTTTAGCTTCAGGAGGCAATAGTTTCAAACTAGCTTTATACACTAGTTCTGCCTCTCTAGGAGCGGCGACAACTGCGTATTCGAGCACTAATGAAGTGAGCGGCACTAACTACACCGCTACAGGTGCTGCATTAACTAATGTCAATCCTGCAAGTTCAGGAACGACAGCATTTACAGATTTTGCTGATTTAACCTTCAGTAATGCGACAGTGACTGCAAATGGCTGTGTCATTTATAATGATACAGCTTCAGGCGACCCAGCCGTTTGTGTTTTAGCGTTTGGAGGAGATAAAACTTCTACAGCAGGCGACTTTACAATTCAATTTCCAGCAGCAGACGCATCTAACGCTATTATAAGAATAGCCTAGTAAGCCGTGGCTATTGTCGCTGGTTGGGGTAGGGGTACTTGGGGGCAATTAACCTTTGGCCAACCTATCCCTGCAGCAGCGGTTACCGGATTAGTAGGAACTTCTGCACTAGGTAATGAGACTGTATCTGCTAATGCGGATGTAGCGGTTACTGGAATTGCAGGAACTTCTGCACTAGGCAATGAAAGTGTAGTTGCAAAAGCTAATGTAGCGGTTACCGGATTAGTAGGAACTTCTGCACTAGGTAATGAGACTGTATCTGCTAATGCAGATGTAGCGGTTACTTTAGCGGCAATAACTTCTGCTTTGGGGGACGGCACTGCCGTTCAAGCTGCGGCGGTTACAGGGGTTTCCGCAGTTGCGTCAACTACTACTCTGGGTGATGAGTCTGTAACCTGTGCGGCAAATGTAGCAGTTACCACCGTTGTGGGTACTTCTACGTTAGGTAACGAAAGTTTAGTTACCAATAACTTTATTGATGTTACATTAGATCAAATAACGTCTGCACTAAATAGTGTAGACATCGAAGCGAAAGCGGTTGTTACTCCAGAAGGTTTTGAATTAATCGCTGCACTAAATACAGTTAATGTTTGGGGATTAGTAGGGGCTGGAGTGTCAACAACGTACACTAGTGTTTCGACTACTCAAACTCCGAATTACACTAGTGTTTCGACTACTCAAACTCCGGATTGGCAACAGGTTGCTTAATATTTATCAAAATAAGGTATACTCAGAAAGGAGGATGAACTATGGCAAGTACCTATGTAAATGATTTAAGACTCAACGAGATGGCTACCGGCGACGCTAGTGGAAGTTGGGGCACGAACACAAACACTAACCTAGAGTTAATAGGTGAAGCCCTTGGTTACGGTACAGAAGCCATAACCACAAATGCGGATACGCATACCACTACAGTGGCAGATGGTGCTACCGACCCTGGAAGGGCCATGTATATTGAATATACTGGAACCCTAGACTCCGCTTGCACCATTACGATTGCTCCCAACACTCTGAGCAGAATGCACTTTATCGAGAACGGAACAAGTGGTTCTCAAAATATTATTATTTCTCAAGGCTCTGGAGCTAATGTAACCATACCTCCTGGCGATACCAAGGCGGTTTACTTAGACGGGGCAGGTTCAGGTGCAGCCGTACTTGACGCTTTTGCCAGCCTTAATGTTGTAGACCTCAAGGTACAAGACGATCTAACCGTTACTGATGATTTAATCGTCAATGGCGATATTGACCTTGAAGGCGCTATAGACGTTAACGGCACAGCCAATCTTGATGTCGTTGACATTGATGGCGCTGTAGATATGGCAAGTACTCTAGCCGTTGCAGGAGTCGTTACAGCCAACGCTGGTGTAGTCGTAGATAACATTACAATAGACGGTACACAAATTGACTTGAGTTCTGGCGACCTAACACTGGACGTTGCAGGAGACATCATCCTTGATGCTGATGGTAGTGAAATTATATTTGCTGATGGCGGAACATCTTTTGGTAAGGTGCAAAATTCATCCAGTAATATGATTATAGAAAGTATAGTTTCAGACAAAGACATACTATTTTACGGTAACGATGGTGGTTCTAGTGTACTAGCCCTCACCCTTGATATGTCAGGAAGTGGTGCAGCAACTTTCAATAGCCAAGTTACTATAGGAGGTAATTTAGTACACGCGGGTAATTTAACAATAGACGCTGCTGGAGACATTACTCTTGATGGTGATGGTGCAGATATTAAATTCTCAGACGGTGGAACTGAATTTGGTCGTTTTTCCAGTACTTCTTCAAATCTCAACATTTTTTCACCTGTATCTGATAAAGATATTGTATTTAAAGGAAACGATGGTGGTGCAACAATCACAGCGCTTACTTTAGATATGTCAGCAGCAGGAGCAGCTACGTTCAACGACAAGATTACTGCGGTCGGAACCTCAGTGTTCACAAACTTGGATATTTCTGGTGATGTAGACGTAGATGGCACACTTGAAACAGATAACCTAACAGTCGGTGGCGCTCAAGGAACTGACGGACAAGTCTTAACCTCAACAGGAAGTGGAGTAGGTTGGGAAGACGCAAGCGGCGGAGTAACATTCAAAGAATTCGGTACTTCTTCCCTTATGGTGGGAGACAATGCTACAGGCACAATTAGTGCAGCTAACTACAATACAGCTCTGGGTGTCGATGTATTTGCAGCATTAACGTCCGGTGATAACAACACGGCGGTAGGTTTTGCAGCTTTAGATGCTAACACCACTGCATCAAACAACACAGCAGTGGGTTACAACTCTTTAGGAGCAAATACAACAGGGGCATTTAACACAGCATCAGGTAGACAAGCTCTGTTATCTAATACCAC
>Ga0307488_10002841_pt1 | contig 14564 bp, 12 predicted proteins | sample SB02metaG_FD_202248 | JGI IMG/M metagenome (GOLD analysis project Ga0307488, IMG submission 202248) | Sea-ice brine microbial communities from Beaufort Sea near Barrow, Alaska, United States - SB 0.2 | ecosystem: Environmental > Aquatic > Marine > Coastal | place: USA: Alaska | collected... | reverse complement strand
CTGGTATGCCGGCAAGGCCACGGCTGCAAGGATGCCGATGATGGCAACGACAATCATTAGTTCGATAAGGGTAAAGCCTTTGGCTTTTTGCGCGTGCATTTGCAACTGCTCCGGTACATCTTTTCCGTAAGTCGGCAAGCACACCGGCATCCCCGTTGAGTAAACCAACGTTGTGTCTGTTAGTAACGCATATTCCATGCCAGTCAAACAATTTGGGTCAGTCGCCCTGCAGAGCCCAATACGCTGCTATATTAGGCTTTATAAATACCAACTGCAGTATCTGATTGGCCGGTTGAGTGGCGTAACGGGTCACATAGTGACCCAGGTTGGCGGGCTGGTCCACAGTATTGGCCGCAGCGCTTTACTGGCCGCGGACGTTAGATGGTGTGAGCGCCTTAACCTCGGTAAGATGCGCTTTTCCCCTTTGGATCGATAATTTTCATGACAACACTGACACCTGCCAGGTTGGCACAAGTGCGAACTGAGATGGCCCGGCAGCAGCTGGATGGTTTTATTGTGCCCCGCGCCGACGAGTACCTGGGTGAATACGTGCCTGTGCAAAACGAGCGCCTGCAATGGCTTACAGGTTTTACAGGCTCCGCCGGTATGGCCATAGTGCTGCCGGACCGTGCCGGCATGTTTGTTGACGGCCGTTACACCATTCAGGTCCGGCAACAGGTGTCGGCTACCGACTTTGAGTACCACCATCTGGTTGATGAGCCGCCCCTGGCGTGGTTGCAACAAGTCCTCAGTGCTGGTGCCCGGGTTGGTGTGGATTCGCGCATGCATACCCTGGCCTGGTTTGAAGAGGCGCAGGCGACCCTTGCCGAGCAGCAGATCATGCTGGTGGAGGTCGGGACTAATCCGATTGATGGACACTGGACCGATCGTCCCATACCTGAATATCCCCTGGCACTGCTGCTGGGAGAGGAATATACCGGTGAGTCGAGCCTCAGTAAACGCACGCGGATCGGTGCTCTGGTGAAGTCTGCAGGGGCTGAGACCGCCCTGGTTGCCCAGCTCGACGCCATTGCCTGGTTACTGAATATTCGTGGTGCTGATGTTCCCCGGCTACCAGTCCTGCTGGGTTATGCGACCCTCCAGCAGGATGGCACCATGACCCTGTTTACCAACCCGGTGCAACTGCCCAACGATTTTTCCAGCCATGTGGGTGCTGGCGTGACGGTCAAAGACGCGTCCCAGTTGGGTGATGCCCTGCAGGTATTGGGCGAAAAGTCAGCTCGCGTCCTGGCAGATCCAGCCAACACCAATGCCTGGAGTCAGCTGCGCTGTCGCGAGGCTGGTGCTACTCTGGTTGCGGCAGCTGATCCGGTGGCATTACCCAAGGCCGCCAAAAACCCAGTGGAACTTGCGGGCATACGCCAATGCCATGTTCGTGATGGTTTGGCTGTAAGCCGCTTCCTGGCCTGGCTGGAAGGCCAGGTGGCCGCTGGCCAACTATTTGATGAGGACGAACTGGCGACGGCGCTGGCGTCCCAACGACAGGCCTCAGGGGTGCTCCGCGACCTGTCTTTTGACACTATTTCTGCAGCGGGTGCCAATGGTGCCCTGTGTCACTATAACCACCGCAATGGTGTGCCCGCCAAACTTGCCATGCACAACCTGTACCTGGTGGACTCTGGTGGCCAGTATCTGGATGGCACAACAGACATTACCCGGACTGTGGCTATCGGTACGCCTACTGCGGAGCACCGCATGAAGTTTACCCTGGTGCTTAAGGGGCATATTGCCCTCGCTAGTGCAATTTTCCCGAAGGGCACCTCTGGCATTCAGCTTGATATTCTGGCGCGGCAGTTCCTCTGGCAGGCAGGTCTCGACTATGACCATGGCACCGGCCATGGTGTCGGTGCTTTTTTAAGTGTCCATGAAGGACCCCAGCGAATTGGCAAATCCGGCCCCCAAACCGCCTTGTTAGCGGGCATGGTGTTGTCCAACGAGCCTGGCTATTATCAGGAAAATTGTTTTGGCATTCGCTGCGAGAACCTGATGGTAGTGGTGCCGCGGGCGGATGGCATGTTGACCTTCGAGACCATCACCCTGGCACCTTTTGACAACAGGCTGATTGATACCAGCCTGCTGAGCACCGCTGAACGTGCCTGGCTGGATACCTACCACGCCCGGGTATATGCAACCCTTGCTCCGGAAATGGACGGCACGGACCTGCAATGGTTGCAGGCCGCGACGGCATCTTTGCAGTAGATTCCTGACAATAGGTATTTTTGCAGGCGGTCAGTAGGCCTAGAAATAGGTTTTGTTGACCTCGTTGCGCAGGGGTTTGCCTGCCAGATAGGCGCTCAGGTTTTCCAGAAACAACTGCTGGCCGCGGGGCTCAGTGCCCAGGCCGCGGTTGCTTGAGTGAGGTGTCAGCAGGACCCGTGGATGCTGCCACAGGGGGCTGTCAGCGGGCAGAGGTTCGGTGGCAAAAACGTCGAGCACTGCATAGTCGATGGCATCCTGGTCCAGCGCTGCAATCAGTGCTGGCTCATCCACCACACCACCACGAGCGATATTCACCAGCACCGCATCGGCTTTCATCAGGCCCAGGGTACGGGCGTTGAACAGCAAGCGGGTATCGTCGGTCAAGGCGCAGGCCAGTACCACCACATCAGCCTTTGGCAAGTGCTGGTCCATGTCTGCATAGGTAATGATCTGGTCGGCGTGGGCGACCACGGCGGGCGCACGCTTGACGCCGGTTACCTGGGCATCAAAGCCCTTGGCAATTTTGCCTACCAACTGGCCGATATTACCAAACCCGACAATCAGCCAGTTTGAGCCATGGATTTCGCGAAAATTGTTTGCTTCCCAGGCGTTGTTGGCCTGGTGGCGGGCACGCTCGGCAAAACCCTGATAACGATTCAATACCGACGCCACCACATATTCGGCAATGGCAGGTGCCTGTGCATCACTGTTGGTGAGGCGCACACCCTGGTCAAAAACCTGTTTGAAAAATGGTGCATCCAGGCCGGCGGTGATGGATTGCATCCATGCCAGTTCGGTGGCGCCCGTCACCAGCTTGATAAAGGGCCCAAACTGCTTGTTAGAGATAATGTCGAGGCTGAACCAGGTCATATGAATAGGGTGCTGGTCGGCAGTAGTGGTCTCACCATAAACCTGCAGGGTGCCATCGAGTTGCAGGCGCACCACCGTCAGTTGGTCTTCAAATGCAGCCAGGTTGGGCTGGAGGTTCCGGTAGGCAGTTTCAGTTAACAGCAGGTTCTTCAAAGTTTTCTCCGATTTTAAAGTAAGCCGTGCAGGCGGTTGATATTGGCAAAGCGCTGCGGGTCAAGATCCCTATCCTTGAGGGCGGGGTGATCTGGCGAGTAACGATGGGCACGGTAGATGCTGACAGTGGCTTCGCCGCGGGCATTGTTATTCACAAAAGGGTTGATCCACTCCCACACCACATCACGGGCCTGGTTGGTTTCAAACAGGCGGCCGCTGGTACCCTCGCAGACCAGCACATTACCCGATGGCAACCGTGAGGCGCCCGAAATATGGCCGCTGAAGAACTGGTGCATAGGCACGCCATGATAGGTCCAGACGATGTCATTGTTGGTGGGGTTTACCTCAATCACCCGGGAAGAAGACTCGCCATTGTCAAACACCTGAATGTTGCCATCTTTTACCCAAGTGGGATTATGCTGGCCGTGGGTACGGTCGAACTTCCAGCGCAGTTGTTGGGTCTTGCCATCAACGATGGCGACGCGGTCAGCATTGCGGGCTGAAAAGACAATGTCGCCCTGCTCATTGATGTCCAGGCCATTCAGATGGGTCCATTCCCAGCGACGCCGGGCATGGTGGATGGGATCCTTGATGGGGTCCAGCAGCTTCCAGGTGTGGATGCGCCGGACTTCCTTGCCCTGCGGGTCAACCTCCACCAGATCGTCACCCAGCAGGCGCGGCAAGCGCTCCCGCGGCATCTTGAAACCGCCACGGACACGCTTGTGCAGGTCTTCGGGTAACTCCACCCACTCCGGCACCATGGTGTTACCGTTAGGAAAGCGAAAGAAGTCATGATGCTGGCAGCGATTTTCATATTCCCAGACAATATCGCCGTCCCAGTTCATCTCTACCAGGGTGGTGTGATAGCCGCCAAGGCGGGTGATGTGCTGCTCAAAGGGCAGTGGTGCCTTGGTCGGTTCATCCTTGGGTGGTGGTGGCAGCTTGACGTCAGAGCCGGTCATCAGCAGGTTGCCGTTATCCAGCAGGCGGCCATAACCTGGGTGAATGTGGCTGAAGACCCAGCGTTGTACCACACGACCCGCCATGTCGATCAGGTAGGTTGACTGGTCACCGTGGGGGGTGAGCAGGGTATAACCCTTGGTGGATAACCCCGGCTTGTGGTGTGTCAGGCCTGTGGCACGATTGATGGACCAACCCATGGTAACTCCTAAGTTCGCAGGTAAGAGGCGCCATTCACATCAACAATGGCGCCGGTCATAAATGCTGGTGCGTCCATGGCCAGATAGCGGATCACCTCGCCTACTTCTTCAGGCTGGGCGACTCGGCCCAGGGTGCTTTGCTGGCGCACCGCATCACCGCCGGCGCCAGCCAATACTTCGGCTGCCATAGGCGTCTCGATAAAGCCGGGCGCCACCGTGTAGACATAGATGTTTTTGTCGCCCAACGCCTGTGCTAACGATTGCCCCATGGCGTTGAGGCCGGCCTTGGAAGCACCATACCAGGGCATGTTGGGTTCGCCGCGGAAGGCGCCGCGAGAGGAGACATTAACAATTCTGCCGCCACCCTGGGTCAGCATCTTCTGGGCTGCGCAATAACTCAGGTTGGCCGCCGCAGTGAGGTTGGTGTCCACAATGCGCTGCCAGGTAGCCTGCCAGGTAGCATAATCAATGTTGGCAATATCATGGCGCTCGGAGACGCCGGCGTTGTTTATCAGTACATCCAGTTGGCCCATGTCGGTACACACCTGGTTCACCAGTTGCTGCACAGCCTCGGGGTCAGTAATGTCCGCCTTAAAACACTGGTGGCCAGTGCCTGGCAAGTCTCGCATCAGGTTGTCAGCGGCTTCTTGGTTGTTGTGAAAATGCACCGCAATGCGGGCACCCTGTTGGGCGCAGGCTTGAGCTGCGGCCTGGCCCACACCGCCAGAGGCGCCGGTGAGCAGAATCACGGGTGGGTTTTTCATAGGGCAATTTTCATAGCAAAAAATATCTCTTCAGGTCTGGATGATACTGGTCTTTGCGGCCACGGCGAAGCCTTCGAGGTCGCGCCGGGTACGGGGTGGTTGGGTGACGTTAACTTGCCAGCCGCGGCCAATGTAACCGCCAAGCTCGGCCGCGGGGCAGGCGGACAGCCAGGGTTCACCAATAATATTCAGGAACAGATTGGCCACCTGGTAGCCCTGTGCCGACAGCCCATGGGAAAAAACGACGCGGCTATGCTCACCCGTGCAGGCATCCACGGCAGCAAACAAGGCCAGTACATCGGCTTCAGTGAGGTACAAAAACAAGCCTTCGGCGATGACCACGGTGCGTGCCCCTGTGTCCCAGTCAGGGGTGTTTTGCAGGACATCTGTCAGGGCCTGCTGGCGCAGGTCAGCGTTGATAAAACTGAGATTGTCTGGTTGCCCCAGAGCGGCAACGCCGCGCTGTTTGGCCTGCGAGGTGGCTGGATGATCAAGTTCAAAAAACTGCGCACTGGTGAAATCCGCGGCGAGGCGCAGGCACAGGCTGTCGAATCCTGCGCCTAGTACCAGTACCTGGGTGGCCCCGGCTTCGATAGCCTGGCGCACCTGTTGGTCAATAAATATCTTCCGTTCGCCAATTCCCTCGAAGGTCCCGGGCATGCGGGTCTCGAGAATGTCGGCGAGCACAACTGCGGCCCAGCGCTTGTTGTCGCGGATCAGCCGTGGGCTGATACCGGGGATAGCCGCCGCCAGCAGCAGTTTCTCGGTGACGTCGGCGAGGTTTGCCGGCAGGCGCTTGCGCCAGCTGGGTTTCTCGTTCAGCGTCAACATGATGAGTGCGACTTTAAGTGCCGTCTGGCTGATTCTTCCGGTTTTCATGGCGCCAGTGTAGGCAACAGTGCGCTTTGAAACAACAAGTCGATGACCCTGTTGCCAGGGTCACCGCCAGCCCGTTTTTAAAACCTTCCGGGCGGCTTGTTATTCTGCTAGTCTCGATGACCTCCGTGTCGCCAACAGCAGTGGTACCAAGTGAGCGCGGTACCAGTTGGGTAAGCATCGGCCAAAGCATCAAAACAATAGAGGCGGGATTTAAAGATGACAGGTACGCAAGCAACACTGTATGAGGTGCGCCAGGGCGCAGCCTGGATTACCTTGAACCGTCCGGAAAATCGTAATGCCCTGTCGGCAACGCTGGTCAATGAACTGTATGGCCACTTGCAGCAGGCCAACCAGGACCCGCTGGTCAGATCTATTGTCATCACCGGCAACGGCCCGGCATTTTGTGCCGGCGCTGACCTGAAAAGCCCACCGGGCCAGTCCATTGACGGTGGCGGCAAGGCGGTGCCTTATCCCGAGGTACTGGCGAGCATTCTCAACAGTGAAAAACCGGTGATTGCCGCCATTAACGGCGCCGCGTTTGCCGGTGGTCTGGGTCTGGTGGGGGCAGCGGATATTGTCATCACCGTTGAAGACGTCCAGTTCAGCTTCAGTGAGGTGCGGATTGGCGTGATCCCGGCGGTGATATCCGTGGTCTGCCTGCCCAAGCTGGGGCCTCATTACGGCATGAAGTTGTTTCTTACGGGTGAGCGTTTTACCGGTGCCCAGGCAGTGACCTATGGTCTGGCCCACCGTGCTGTGCCTAAAGATCAGTTGCACGCTGCCGTGCAGGAAGAAATTGACATGATCAACCTCGGCGGCCCGTTAGCCGTGGTGGAGTGCAAGAAGCTGGTGCGACGTATTCCCACCTTGTCCACCGAGGCGGGTTTTGCTGAGGCCGGGGAGTGGAGTGTGCGCATGTTCAAGAGTGACGAAGGTACCGAGGGTATGCAGGCCTTCCGCGAAAAACGTCAACCGGGCTGGGTGCCACAGGACTGATGCCTGTGAATGCCCTTGTGACCCTGGGTAAACAACAGGCCAAGAGCCAGCGGGCCCGGGATGCCCTGTGTGCCGGCACTATCGAGTCACTGGTTGAGGTCGGCTACGCAGAGACCTCGTTGAACCGCGTCGCCAGTATTGCCGGGTTATCCAAAGGTGCCCTGCAGCATCACTATCCATCCAAAGAAGACCTGATTGCAGCAACCTTAAATACATTGCTGCAACGACCGTTCCAGCCGGGCCAGGCCCAACCGCAAAATGTTGAAGCTGCGTTGCTGGTTGCCTGGACCCGATTTATCAATACTCCTGCCTATCGGGCACTGCTGGAAATACTTAACGCCGCTCGAACTGACGACCTGTTGCAGGCGCGAATTGCCGCCGATTTGCTGAACTGGGGCCAGGCCCTGGATCAACAATCGGTAAACCAGTATGCGGCTGTTGCCGGTGATGACGAGGACGTGGTTATGTTGTTGAACATGACCCGCAGTTTTATGCGTGGCCTGCTGATCCAGGAACGTTATGGCAGTGATCGGGAGAAAAACCTCAGGTACGTTAAAAAATGGATTGAGCTCATAGCGCCGTTAATGCAGCTGCGGCGATGACGCTGCACGACACCACAGACAAACACAGCGCTCAAGCCGGCACTTAGATCGGCTGGTTTGACACAAAAAGGGGAATGAGCAGATGACAGATGTGATTCGGATTGCAAACTGCAGCGGCTTTTATGGCGATAAGCTCAGTGCAGCAAGAGACATGGTAGAAGGTGGTCCTATCGATGTGTTAACCGGCGACTATCTCGCCGAGCTGACCATGACAATCCTCTATAACCAGCGCCGCAAGAACCCGAATGCAGGTTATGTGGGCACCTTTCTCAAGCAGGTCAAGGATGTGCTGGCGCTCTGCATGGATAAGCAGATCAAGATTGTCAGTAATGCTGGTGGCCTCAATCCCGCCGGTATGGCCGAGGCGGTGCAGCAGATTGCGGGCGACCTGGGGCTGGATGTCAAGGTCGCCTATATTGATGGTGATGACCTGATGCCGCGCATGGCAGAGTTGCAGGCCAGCGGTGAGGCGTTTGTGAATATGGATACCCAGGCGGTACTGGCAACAGCCGGCAAGGCGCCCGTGACGGCTAACGCATATCTCGGCGCCTGGGGCATCAAGGCGGCGCTGGATATGGGCGCTGATGTGGTGATCTGTCCACGGGTGACCGATGCGGCTGTGGTCATCGGCCCAGCTGCCTGGAAATTCAACTGGCAGCGGCAGGATTATGATGCCCTGGCCGGGGCCCTGGCTGCCGGGCATATCATCGAGTGTGGCGCCCAGGCCACCGGTGGTAACTATGCCTTCTTCCAGGAAGTGCCGAGCTTTCACAATATGGGTTATCCCATTGCCGAAATCGAAGCCAACGGTGACTTCACCATCACCAAACACCCGGGTACTGGCGGTCTGGTGTCCGTCGGCACCGTCAAGGCGCAGTTGCTCTATGAGATCAGTTCACCGGCCTATCTTAATCCCGATGTGGTGGCCCATTTTGATACCCTCAGCATTGACCAGCAGGGCCCGGACCGGGTTCATGTTAGCGGCTGCCGAGGCAGCAGCCCACCACCGGCGCACAAGGTCTGTATTAATACCGAGGGTGGCTTCCGCAATGGCATGGAGATGCTCCTGACGGGGTTGGATATAGAGGACAAGGCGAATATCTTTGCCGATACCCTGTTTGCCTCAGTGGGTGGCATTGATCAGTTTGATGAGGTCACCATCCAATTGGTACGCAATGACAAGCCAGACCCGGAGAGCAACGAGGAGGCCTATGCGCGCCTGCGGATCAATGTGAAGTCCAGGAACGAGGCGCTGGTGGGGCGGATCTTCTCCGCCAAAATTATCGAGCTGGCGCTGGCCAACTTTCCCGGCTTCAGTTCCAGTTCTGCCGGTTCTGGCGGGCCATTTATAGCCTACTGGCCGGCGCTGGTAGACAGCAAACATATTGTCGAAACAGTCCATATGGATGGCGTCTCAACGGTGGTGCAGCCCACCAGTCAGCTGGGTCTGGAGCCCATGTATTATCAGCAACAGCCCGTCAAGATCCCGGCGTGTCCCACAGGCGCACCGGTGGCCGTCCCCTTTGGGCGCTTGTTTGGCAGCCGTTCCGGTGACAAGGGTGGCAATGCCAATGTCGGCATCTGGGCCAGAACGCCGGAAGCTTACGGCTTTTTGTTTGAATACCTGACCGTCGAGAACTTCAAGGCATTGCTGCCTGATACGGCAGAGTTTGATATCGAACGGTTTGAGTTGCCGAACCTGTATGCCCTGAATTTTTATATCCACGGCATTCTTGGTGAAGGTGTTTCCAGCTCCGTGCGCATGGATGGCCAGGCCAAGACCCTCGGCGAGTACTTGCGGGCGAAGATGATCCATGTGCCGGCTGCATTGGCGGCGCAGGCGGTCAAACCGACGGTAAATACACTGATAAACAATACCCTTGATGAAGATACTTTGGAAAATAATGCAGTGATGGTGAAGCCATGATGAAGTTGCAAGCTAATATCAGCCGGGTGCTGGTGGCCAACCGTGGCGAAATTGCCTGTCGGGTGATCGACAGCGTGCAGGCAGCAGGTCTGGAAGCCGTCGCAGTCTACAGCGATGCTGATGCCAGTGCCTTGTTTGTGGCGCTGGCGGACGCCTGTGTGGCCATCGGTGGCCAGACGCCGGCGGAGTCTTACCTGGATATCCATAAGATCATTGCTGCAGCGCTTAAATCCGGTGCCGATGCCATCCACCCCGGTTATGGGTTTCTCTCAGAGAACGCCGAATTTGCCAGTGCCTGTGCGGCTAAGGGTATTACCTTTATTGGTCCCTCGCCGGAGGCGATCCGCTTGATGGGTAACAAAGCGTCGGCCAAGGCCTTGATGATCGAAGCCGGTGTGCCCTGCGTGCCTGGCTACCAGGGTGATGCGCAGGATAATGCCAGTCTGGTGGCTGCCGCGCAGAAGATAGGTTTTCCCTTGATGGTCAAGGCTGCTGCCGGAGGCGGTGGTCGTGGTATGCGCCTGGTGCAAAAGGCCGCTGAACTGGAGGAAGCTATCGATTCAGCCCGGGCTGAAGCTGCCAGCGCCTTTGGCAGTGGCGAACTGATTCTCGAAAGGGCAATCCTGCACAGCCGCCATATTGAAGTGCAGATCGCCGGTGACCAGCACGGCAACGTGATCCATCTGGGTGAGCGTGACTGTTCTGCCCAACGTCGCCACCAGAAGGTGATTGAAGAATGTCCCTCACCTTTTGTCAGCACAGAATTGCGTGAACGTATGGGGCTGGCGGCGGTGAATGCGGCACGGGCCGTGAACTATGCCGGCGTTGGTACCGTGGAATTTCTGGTGGATGAAGACCAGCATTTTTATTTCCTGGAGATGAACACCCGCCTGCAGGTAGAGCATCCGGTCACCGAGTTGGTCACAGATACTGACCTGGTGGACTGGCAGCTGCAGATTGCCAACGGCCAGCCATTACCCTGTGGGCAGGGTGATATCCAGTTTGATGGCCATGCCATCGAAGTGCGGATCTATGCCGAAGATCCAACTCGCGACTTTATGCCCCAGACTGGTACCGTGGTGTTGTTTGAACCCTATGAGCATGTTGGTGTGCGCATTGATCATGGGCTATACAGTGGCTGTCAGGTCACCCCTTATTATGACGCCATGCTCGCTAAGGTGATCTGCTGGGGCCGGGATCGCGAGGAAGCCCGGCGGCGTCTGGTGCGCGCTTTGTCACAGACGCGTTTGCTGGGCCTGGTAACCAACAAGCGTTTTCTGGTGCAATTGCTGAATGAGCCGACCTTTATCCAGGGCGAGACGACCACGGCGTTTATCAGTCCGGAGCTGCTGACGCGTCTTAATCAGCCGGATCACCAGCATGAAATGGCGCTCGCAGCGGCATTAATTGCCCGCCAGGGCAGCATGCCAAAATTTGGTGCGGGTAGCTGGAGCAATACCCAGCCTATGCCTGTTATCGACAAACTGCAGGTAAATGGTGTGGTCACAACCTTAAGTTCCCTTACCGGCGGTAATATCTGCCAGGTGCAGGTTGAGGGTTTTGCTCAGGGTGTCGACATTCGAATTAATGCCTGCAATGCCGGGCAAGTTTCATATACCTGTGACGGTGTGGATCGGGAGGCCGTGTTTCACCTGACGGACGAACACATCAGTATCGACCTTGGGGCTCGCAGTCTGCATGCGGAGATTGTCACCTATGTCCCCGCCGCCTCCAAAGATGCCGCCAGCAGTGGCCAGATCAAGGCGTCAACGGAAGGCCTGGTAGTGGAAGTGCTGGTGGCGGTGGGTGACACAGTGGTGAAGGGCCAGACCCTGCTGATTGTTGAAGCCATGAAGATGCAGCATCGCCATCTGGCAGATGGTGATGGTGAGGTGGTGACTGTCGCCGTTACCAGTGGCAGCCAGGTTAAGAACCGCCAGTTTCTGGTGGCGTTGAATTTAGTGGAGAGTGAACATGAGCCAGCTTGAATCCATGCTTGATACGGGCAGTGTCGCCTACCAGGCAAATGTAGCATTCATGACGGATTACATCGGTAAAATTCGCGCTGTGGAAAATAATATCCGTGCCAGCGAGGAACGTTATCGGGAGCGCGCAGTAAAGCGCGGCAAACTCTTGCCCCGCGAGCGCCTGGCGCATCTGTTGGATCGGGGTGCACCCTTTCTGGAATTATCATCCATCGCTGGGCTTGGTATGAATGGCGACAAGGATGGTGCCTCTGCCGGTGGCAACCTGATTGTTGGTATTGGTTATGTAAAAGGCCGGCGGGTGCTGGCCATGGTCTGGAACTATGCTATCAAGGGCGGCACTATCACTTCTGTTACTACTCGCAAAAATCTGCGGCTGCAGGAAATTGCCTTTAATACGCGGCTGCCGCTGGTATGCTTGAGTGAAAGTGGCGGCGGCAATCTCGCCGGTGATGAGGGTGACCCCTGGCATGTCCATGGTTTTCTTGATGGTGGCCGGGTTTACTGCCAGCAGGCTGAACTCTCTGCTGCAGGCATTCCGCAAATCACGGTAGCCCATGGTAATGCTACTGCCGGCGGCGCCTATCAGGTGGCCCTGTCTGACTATATTGTGCTGGTGCGGGAGCAGACTCATCTGTTTCTCGCCGGACCACCCTTGTTAAAGGCCGCCACCGGCGAAGATGCTGACCACGAGACCCTCGGTGGCGCGGTGATGCATGCCACTGTTTCCGGCACCGGTGAATACCTTGCCGAGAACGATACCGACGGTATTCGTGTGGCCCGGGATATTGTTGCCCAGTTTCCACCAGATGCCGGTGCCAGCCTGACACCGGACCAGCCAGCGGCACTGCCCCTTTATGCGGCAGAAGAATTGCGTGGCATTGTTGCCGAAGACAAACGCGTACCCTACGATATGCGAGAGGTGATTGCGCGGGTCTTTGATGGTTCACGGTTCTTTGAATTTGAGCCTGCCAATGACCAGCACACGGTGTGTGGACACGCCCATATTGGTGGCTGGCGGTGTGGCATTATTACCAACAACGGCCCCATTACACCCCAGGGCGCGAAGAAGGCCAGCCAGTTCCTGCAACTGTGTGACCAGACCGCAACACCGATGATTTTTCTGCAGAACACCACCGGCTTTCTGGTGGGCGTTGAGGCAGAGCAGGGCGGCCAGGTTAAACATGGCTCAAAGATGATTCAGGCGGTAGCAAACTTCCGCCCCCCGAAACTCACCATTATTGTTGGTAACGCCTACGGTGCGGGGAATTATGCCATGGCTTCTAAATCCCTGAAGCCGCAGTTTGTGTTTTCCTGGCCAACCGCACGGCAGGCTGTCATGGGTGGTGCCCAGGCTGCAGGTGTATTGCGAGTGTTGGCTGAAGATAAGGCCCGGGCCAGCGGCCAGGCCATTCCGGCAGAGCAGCTGGAAAAGATGACTGCCAGTGGTGCAGAATTGACCGCCAATATGGAGCGCACATCAGAATCCATGTTCTGCTCGGCGCATATGATGGATGACGGTATTATTGATCCTGCAGATACCCGTAATGTACTGATATTTACCCTGGAAACCTGTCTGGAGACAACCCACAGGGGCACTCAGCCCAACACCTTTGGTGTGGCCCGGTTTTAATACAACAGATAACAATACATAAGACAACAATACATAAGACAACAATACATAAGACAAAAAGGAGACAACCCATGAGTGTAACTGAGCAGGCGCTGGACGAGTTCCGCCAGGAGGTGTCAGCCTGGCTGACCGCCAACAAACCTGAAGCCCCCGGCTTTCTGTTGCCCGAGTCCTTTATGGAGGTAGGTACTGACGCCCAGTTTGAGTTCCTGCGCGCCTGGCAACGTAAGGTTTATAACGCCGGTTACCTGGGTATGGCCTGGCCAGAAGAATATGGCGGTGGCGGCAAGCCGCAGGTGTACCAGGATATTGTGACTCAGGAGATGGCCCGCCAGCGTGTGCCATTTATGACCAACACCATTGGCCTGAATTGGGCCGGGCCGCTGATTCTGCAGCGCGGCACCGAGGCTGAGAAACAAAAATACATCAAGGGTATTCTCAACGCTGATGATATCTGGTGCCAGGGTTTCTCCGAGCCGGACCATGGCTCTGACTTGGGTAATGCCCAGGTCAAGGCGGTGCGTGATGGTGACGAGTATGTGATTAATGGCTCGAAGATCTGGACCAGTCTGGGCTCTTACGCCAAGTACATGATCCTGCTGGCGCGCACCTCAACCGATGGCCCCAACAAGTATGCAGGCCTGAGTTTCTTTCTGGCACCTATGCAGGTGCCGGGCATTCGGCCTCAGCCCATTAAGAAACTCACCAGCGAATTTGGTTTCTGCCAGACCTTCTTTGAAGACGCCCGCATCCCTGCCGATTGTATTATGGGGCATGAAGGCGAGGGCTGGCAGGTAGCCATGGCCACCCTGATGTTTGAACGCGGTAACGTCGGTGGCCAGGCCGGTGGCCTGTCCATGATGGACTTGAACATCAATGACGTGCTGGAGCTGGCGCGGCGCTCCAGCCGTAATGGTCGGCCGGCACTGGAAGAACCGCTGATTCGTGACCAGATGGTGCAGTTCCTGATCGAAGCCAAGAGTAATTCGTTGATGGCCGCCCGTAGTCGTATTCCGGCACTGAACACCGAGCGCCCTGGCGCGATCGCCATGTCGGGCAAGCTGCGGAGTACCGAGCTGAAACGGCGTTTCTGCCATTTCGCTTTGTCATTGCAGGGTGCCAACGGCGGCCGCTTTGTGTCACCGGCGGCGGTAGATGGCGGCAAATGGCAACGCATTTACTTCAACTCGTTTTCGGCAACCATTGGTGGTGGTACCACCCAGGTTCAATACAACATTATGGGCGAGCGTGTGCTCGGCTTGCCAAAGAGCTAGGAGTGCATTTATGAGCAACCAGATTACTTTTACCGAAGAACAAAGCATGTTGCTGGATACGGCCATGGATTTTTGTGCCCAGCATTCCACCGTCAATCTTG
>Ga0307488_10002840_pt1 | contig 14566 bp, 23 predicted proteins | sample SB02metaG_FD_202248 | JGI IMG/M metagenome (GOLD analysis project Ga0307488, IMG submission 202248) | Sea-ice brine microbial communities from Beaufort Sea near Barrow, Alaska, United States - SB 0.2 | ecosystem: Environmental > Aquatic > Marine > Coastal | place: USA: Alaska | collected... | reverse complement strand
TTGCAGTAGACTCGGGGTCAGTTGGCAGTTCTGCCGGACTTGCCCAAACCATGTTGTTCTCTTTTGCATTGTAGTATGGAATACCTTTGATGTCTGTTGGTTCCCATAGTGGAAGTCTGATGTCAACGACTTCTCTCTTCTGTGCATCTGCGATCTGCTTCACAATGTCTGACTTACCAATACCTGGTGCTCCCCACATCATTATGGGTCTCTGTAATTTGATACAATGTGTTAGTGCTGACTTGGCCTCGTTCGGACCAACTGTTCTATTTTGACTGCCTATTGCCGCCTCTTTGTTTTTGTTTGCTCTTACCATTTTTGTACACTCCTGTTTAAAATGTTTATAGTATCATTATAGCAGGAATGTGTTTTGCGTCAACCTGGTAAAAGTCGCATAAACATTGACTTTTTTAAATGTATTCGTGTATGTCTGGGATATAATTGGTAATTTTTTTATTTCTTTTGTGATCTAAATCCTTAATTGTTTCTTTCAAACTACTCATAGACTCGTTATCAACAGATGCAGTACTGATTTGTTTCAATATTATCATCATTTCCGTTTTCCAATTACTGTTATGTGTGAGATTTTCATCTTTCATGAACATTTTCACATCATTGATAAATTTTTCTTTCAATTTTAATGGTGCGAGGAATGGACTATACCTTTTAGGATCTTGCACCTTCATTGGTACAATTTTAAATCTCTTACCCTTAGATTCAAAAATACTTTCTATTTTCTTGCACCATTTCAGAAAGTCATAATAGTTGAACATCGAAAGGACATTTAGAGAATTAAACAATTCAACATGTACATTAGTAGGAAGATCACTAATTTCGATCAAATTTTTCTCGATCTGTGTGAATTTGCTAGGCCACCGGATGTAATCGTTGGCCAAGCCGTATGCATCAATGCTTATGCTCAATCTTACACTCTTAAATTCCGTCAGGAGATCATAGAATCGTTTGTTGACGTTTGTGGCATTTGTTATTATCATCAGATCGATATTTTTGATCAACCCTTTCTGACTTAACAATGAAAAATAATATTCGTATTCTTTCATTATAGTGGGTTCACCTCCCTGTATCGTGAGATGTTGCAAGTCTTCTGATACGTTTGCTAGGTCATCGATCAGATCTAATGATATACTGGAGATTCCGTTAGTTTCTTTGCGTTTACCTTGTTCTTTGGCCCATTCTGAGCTCCTTCCAGAGTTACACATCACGCATTTTAAATTGCAAAAATTTGACAAGTCTAGATCTAACATTGTTGGCAATCTTTTTACGGGTAGTGAATCATACCCATTAGCGAATGTTCTTGCACTGGGCATTTTCTTGCTTTCTGTTTTGTAGCACCCATCACACCCTTTCACTTCATGCCTGTTATTCATGTCTGACAGTGCATCTTTTCTTACATTTCCTTCCCAGAATTCCGAAGGCTTGATGTTATTGTATTTGTCATGATTTACACAACACAGCGACACTCCTTGATGAGAAACGAACATTGATTTTTTAATAATATTGCAGTATGTGTTATGCATCTTGGTCCTCGGCCTTGCTCATTGCCCGGGCCAGACCGTATTTTGTGACATCTCCAGCGAAAAGCATCAGTTGTAATGCCATCTTCTCCATGGTCACTATTATCTTTGACTTGTTAACAAAGTATGGACAGTCAACGAACTCATCTAACCAAAGGTATGTTTGGGGAGTGAATATGATCTTCTGTGGGAATTTCACGGTGTATGTTTTTAGGTCTATGCTCTCCAACATCTCGAAGCCCGGTTTGGTCAGTCTCAATGATCTGGCCTGGTAACTCTCACGCACATTCTGCCACCAGGTGTAGTAGTTGGACTTGACGGTCTCGTCATGTATAGGTTGTTCCAGCAGTTGCATGAAGGTCCGGGTGTAGGCTGTCTTGCGATCCATTGTACAGTTAATTATCTAGTGAATTTGTCGCCGGTTTTTAAAAGGTACACACCAAACTTGTCCGTGCTGTGTTGTGTGTTCAGTTTCTTGGCCAGATTCTCCGCGTGTCCTGGGTTGGAGAATGAAACTTTCTTGTATTTTGGTCCGGGGTAGTTGGCTACCAAACTTGAACTCTTCAGGTTAATGGGTTTACCATCGTAGAAAACAGCCCAGATGCCCTCGGCCGCTAGGACCTCGTCCATCTTGAAGGTGGTCTTGTTGCTGTGTTGTAATAACACCGTTGGTTTAGGCCTACTCATAATATTATGTATATTTACCAAAAAAATTGCCGCTAGGCAATATTGGAGGCAGAATGGAATGTTATCTTTAGGTTTATATGGAGTTGTTATTTTTCAAAATATTTTTGGCCGGCCGATGGACATTTAAATATGAGTGTGCTAGATTTACCATACAACGAAATAGTAGTAACCGGCTGTTCCTACTCCTGTGGAACAGAAATGAATGATCATTTACTGCCTAAATTTGGCAGTGAAGACGAGCGGAGGACAGCAGTGTGGAAATGGTGTATGAAGAACCTCAAGTTAAAGTCAAAAAAAATCGAAGATCTCGAAGATATATCAAACAGCTATTGGTCAAAGTTAGAACGACAAAACAGTTGGCCTGCACTTTTACAGAAAAAATTAAACATTCCTGTGACAAATCTATCAAAGATCGGAGCATCCATTGGCCACTCGTTAATAACGTACTTGGAATTTTTAAAAAATGTGGACAAAGATAAAAAGATTCTAACAATACATCAATTGCCATACATGGCAAGGATGCACATACGATTTGATGAAGAACATGGCAGGATCCCGGTGTTGCCATTACATGCTGACAGTAAAAGTACTTTTGGATTTGCCAGAGAACATTTCCGAGAAAAAATTAATAGAGTACATGGGATATACAAACATAGGGTAACGTCCAAAGGATACGTCAAAAAACATTATTGGAAAGTTTTGAACAGACTGCATACATTGTCTACAAAAAACCTGATAAAAAAATTTTATATTTTCCCTGGACCTGAAGAAACGCTGATGTCCACTTCATTAGAATGCAACATTCTTTTAAAAGATTTTACAGACTTTAGATCTAATTACCCTAAAGGAAAATTTAGACATCCTATAGGACCTGCTTTTAACACAGATATGTGTAAGATAATAATGTCTACTTGTTTTTAGAGAAGTCGCCACCATCCATCTCGATGTTGACCGTCTGTGCTTCTCTGGCAGTTTTCAATGCCTCTATGATCTCTTCCTGTATCGTGACCATACGTGTCATCACCTGTGTCAACGAATCCGCCAGTTGATCCGCTTCCTTGGCCGGTATCACGATCTGTCTCTCGCCTTTCTGTCTAAGGGTTCTGATCCTGCCTATGAGATCCTCTATGGGTCTAGTTTGAATCTTGGAATTGCTTGACTGCGTCATTTAATACCTGTTGCATTTCTAGTTTAGATTTGATTGGTCCTTTGTAATCGTACCTCGATAGTGTGATCATCTTGGGACAGTAGGCCTTACGCCATCCCTTCTCAAAACAGATTATGTAGTAACCTGCCGCAAATTGGCTCTTGCTCTTGGGAGTTTTGGTGTATACCGGCAGTTGGTTCTTCACGTCAAACATGGGGTTGTACGGATGTTGGCTACATGGGAAACCATGCACGTCAAAGTTGTCTGTCTGTATCTCGTCTTCTGGTTTCTTTGTGTTTGCTTCGTCAAACACGCCAAACCCAAATTTTGTGAACAGGCTTTCCTGTGTGTGGAACACTTCTCTGTTGTCCTGTTTGCTGAGGAATATCCAACCGTTGTCCGCTTGTTTCTGTAGGGTACCTAGTTTTTGGCCGTTTTGCTCGACTATCCAGAACTTGTCTTTGACTAAGGTCTTTGCTCTAACTGTCATTGTGTTAACCTCGCATTAAAAGGCTCAACATAAAGTTGCGCCTGCTCACTAATCCTATTTAAATCGTACTTGCCACAGAACCTCATGAATCTGATTCCAACCTGGTCTATGCTCTTGTTCTCTGCCTTGGCCTGTGCAATCGTTTGATCAAGTTCTTCTACGATCGCTTCTGGTTGTGCGTGTAGATCCACCAATGCCCTGTTCCTTTCGTAATCATCCATCACTCTGTGTTCGTTGCCCTCATGGTCCACCCACTTGCTCAACATCAGGTTGTTCCATGTGTATCCTTTTTCCTTACGATCCGCATATGCTTCTTGTAATCCTATCTTGTTTTTTGTGCCCTTTGTACGCACACCTGGGTATGCTGAGAATATGTTGTCTGAAGGATCACCCCTCATGCTCTTCTCGAATATGATCCATTCCACGTCTGGCGCAGGTTTTGGTGCTTTCAATTTCTTGTCTATGACTGGCGTGCCGTTCCTCTCGAACCAGCCCTCGTGTGTCATTGTGACTTCGTTGACACCGTTGTACTGCTTGACGTGAGGTGTTATCAGTTGATTCAGATCCTTGTCTGTGCTTATGATCACATGTTCCTGGTCAGGATGCTTGTCTATCCAACGTGCGATCAAGTCATCTGCTTCTACTCTTTTATTCTGTAATACTGTAACGTTTGTTTTTGTCTTTATGAAGTCCACGAAATCATCATAGCACTCCCAGAACACGTCATTCTCTTCCTTCTCTTTCTCTGTCATGGCCTCCGCCATCACTTTACGATTCCTCTTGTATGGTGTGTATAGATCTTTCCTAAATGATCTGCCCTCCAGGCAGAATATAACATGAGATCCATCAAAGTCTCCCCATGCTTTCTTGATAGAAGCGAACATGATGTGTATAGCCATGCCTATCTTTTCAGAGGTGTCGCCTCTTGTGACGTGTCTTGCTCTGAAGAATGTGTTTGCTGTGTCTACTAGTATGTGTGTCATATCTAATTATAACACTAACTTTGTCTTTTGTCTATGTAATGTTTGATGTTTTTTACAAATAACTCGTAATGTTTTTTGTGCGGATGAAACTTATCGCTGGCTCTTTCCATGAATGTTGTTAAATTTGGGAATACTGGTAATTTATTTTTATTAGGAATGTGTCTATGCAAGTCCTCAGACCAAGTGCTTACCCAACATTCCACGTTATTATCATTGCACAGTTCAATGATCTTGTGACAGCACATTATCCAGTCTTTGGTAATTTCTTCTGTGTTGAGAATAAAATTCTTGATGTCACTCATTGTGTTGTCAAACTCTGGTGGGAGTTGCCATTTAGTTACATGTGAAATAGGAATATATCCTTTACAATTTAAAAAGTCAAACTCTAAAAGTTTTCTAGTTGCACCGGGTAACAGGCATATGATCTGTTTTACATGTTTACTGTTTTGTAAAATGTGTTTTACATTGTTCACACAGCCGTCATGGCTCAGTCCGCTTGAACCAAAATTGAAAGCATTCCGGTTCAACAGGTTAGGCCACGTTTCGTTACTGGCAACACCATGCCCAGCTGTGAAACTATCTCCCACACAGAACACTTCTTCGTCCGTGAAAGACATCTGGTCCCAGTGGACGTAATCCTCATCTAGGCTCGCGCCCTCGAGTATGTTATGTTTGAACCAATGCTTGGAAAAAACAAGATCTAGCCTACCGTTGAAGTGGATGTCTTTGCAGTTTTTAATCACTACGTTTGCAACATAGTGATTATCTTGCATCTGGAATGAAGCGATACTTTGTATGTCTACTCCTCTATCATTGTATTCTAACGTACAGGACACCTTCTGTCTGGCATCGTTTGGGGAGAACCCTTCAAAAGTAATTTCTTCTTTTTGTTCTGTTTGATCTATGTGTAAATCAATCCCATCGACTGCTGAGTCTTTGTACTTGATTACAATTGGATGTGTGTTATAGGATGTGTGAAATTTTAATTTGAGATTAAGAGACTTCAGTCTTGCCATCGTCTCTCCTGGTCATTTTCACGTGACCCGAGGCGTTGACGTCTAGGCCCTGCTCATTGCCTATGGTCTGGCACAGTGTCTGGAACCATCTGTCAACGATCTCTTCTTCGCTCTCACCTTGATATCCGGACTGTTTCAACATGTTCACGAACTCAGGATTCCAGTCTAGCTCAAAGAAACCATTCCTAGGATTCTCAGGATTGACATTTAGATTTAGAACTTTGACTTCCGGCTCTTCGCTCTTTGTAGAGCCTTTCTTGTTCTTTTTCTTAATAGTTGTCTTTGCTGTTTTTTTAACTTTCATAATGTTATTATACCTTATTTTTATTAATTAGTCTACTTTTATGTACCGATTGCATTACCAAATAGATACACGTGAACTCTGGCCGCCACATTGTAGCCTCTCTTGAATGCCTTCTCTGCTACTTTACCAGCACCTGCTGTTTGCTCTTCTTCTCTCGCACCTGTGGGCATTACCCATACTGGCCATTCAACACCAGCGTCTCGGAACTTCTGTATAGTCATTTCCATTTCATCCCATTCTCTGTCTGTAGAACCAACGACAAACTTTAACTGTCCTGCTTTGGATAGCTTGTAGTATTCTGCTACGTTCTCAGGTTTTATCGCTTTCTCTGTTTTCTCACCTGATACTGTAAACAGTTTAGGACTCACACTAAAGAATACTTCTGTATCAATAGAACTTACCCAATTTTTAAAAGGTTCTTTTAATATCTGTGTGCCATTAGTTTCAAATGTCATTGATCCTGGAAGATTGTTTTGTTTTTCTAGTTCTCTGTATATGCCTATGGATGCGGCTTGTCCTGTTATCATCAAAGGCTCGCCACCTGTAAAACATAAGTGTTGATGTTGTTTGGAGTTAGGGTGCAGAAACAATCCATCTGGATTTGAATCTGTTTTTATTATGTCAACTATCTTGTTCGCTAGTGCTGTGGGTGTCTCTTGCCCCATTAGACTTTTAAATTTCTTTGCCCATGTGTAACTGGAATCGCAACCTTTCTCCCATACAGGTAAGTCTTCAACCCTCTTTACACTGGATACATCAAAGTCCTCGAAAGGAAGGTCATACGTTTCTGGATTGGTCGGATCCACTTGTCCAAAGCCACTGCACTGCAAATTACAAAGGAAGAATCTTATCCATGCTGTTGGAATGCCCGTGTAGTGTCCTTCACCCTGTATGCTGTGAAATATCTCAGAATAGTAATATTTTTTCTCATCTACCATATTTCTGGTTTTATACTTTTTGTTGCTTCTACTAGCTCTTCTATTGTATACTGGTATTTAGGTTCAGTCAACTCAATCCACTTGACTTGGTTATCTTCTATGATGATTTTCCACTTACCATCTGGAGAAATATTACCTTTATTGCTCATCCGGATAATCTCTATACAAGAAATGTTGTATAGTTTCTACATCAACGTATTGATTGAATCCCACATGTACTTTGTCCACATCTTTGTCATGGACAGTAACAGTCATAGCATCATCTAGTTGTTGCATGTTATCAAATTCCATGTCAATCCTAAATTCAGGCATGTCCATTGATCGGAAACCCAGTTTCATCCTTGTAACTCGGTAGCAGTTCATCTTCTTTTGTTCTACTAACTTGTCCAAGAACATGTTCATCTTCTCTACAAATTCTAATGCAGTTATATTGTCCTTGTGGTCTGCGTATATTGTGTATATGTTAGCCACTACTTCTTCTTATTCTTGTCTAGTCTGACAACCTTGTTGTCATTATCTTTCAAGTGTCCAACGGATTCTCTTACTATGTCGTTGTGTGAGAAGTTGGCCCAATAAAGTTCAAAAGCGACTCCGTTTGTCATGCCCTCGAATGAATGATACAGTCCTGGCTTGACTGCTGTGAAGTCTCCTGGGTTAAGTATCGTTTCATCTACCAGATCGTAATCCTTCTGCCATACTTTAATTTTTAACTGTCCACTCATGCAGTAGAAACCATTCCACTTCCATTCGTGAAGGTGTTTTGAACACACTCCTCCTTCTTTGAAATCTATCCTGTGGAACTCACAGGCATTGTTTGCCATTATGAGTTCTGTCTCGCCCCAAATTTTTCCTGCTTTAAACATAAATTTTGTACCTTCCTATTTTACTATTGTATAGGATATTTAGACGTGTTGTCAACATTTGTTATTTTTTTATGTACCCAATCAACAAATGTTGAACTCGTTTTTATATCGAAGTGGTGATGATCCCTCGCCCAATCTAGTTGCTCAACACATTTTATTTGTTTGACATCAGTGGTCTTTTTCATTACGTACTCGGTGAAATTGCCCATGAAGGCTTTTGGAATCATGGAGTGTATGATTGTAGTTGGTAAATTATTCACATACGTGTAATTCTTTATAAAATTGTTTAGATCTTGTTTGTTTCCAAAATCGTTTTTATCGTGGCTCACGTTGACTCCATCAACCCTCCTTCTTGTAAAGTAACTCCACATTATGACAATCAATTTTGGTTTGTTAGTATTAACTATTTCATTTACTCTTAGGGAGATAGTATCATTGCTACAACCATCCTCACTGATATTAATACATCTTCTTCCTAGTTTTTGTTGCAGTAATTGTGGCCATGTTTCCTCAAATGGTTGTCCTACACCAACGGTGAAGCTGTCACCCACACACCAGACCACATCAGAGAGATCCTCTGGCCACTCATGATCCCTGAATCCTCTGGAGTTGTATCTGTACGAGATGTCCTTTGTGTAGGACAGGTAATGATCTTTATCGAGACACCTTTCTAATGTGTCTGTGCCTGTGCCTGAGTGTTGTGTAATGGAACCTATGCCGTCCGCCGGGGTCAAGATTAAGTGATTCATAGCTCTATTTAAAGCAGTATCAATGGGGGAGCAAAAAACTCCCCCAGGTTGATTATTTGCTTTTCTTTAGATCAGAACCAGCATTCTTGAATGATGCCTGTACTGATGCACTTACTTTGATTCTACTAGACAGATGTCTGAGTAGTAATCCGTAAGCCGGTAGAAAGATGACTAGACCCAATAGTATTTTTAATACTACTTGTGATCCTGCGATCTCTACCCAGTTTGCCGCCATGTACTCGTCCGCACTGTTGTTGAATGCAACAGCGAAGAAGGCATATGTGTCAATGAGATTCGCCGCAACGGTTGATACCGCTGGTGCCAACCACCATTGGGAGAACTTCTCTCTCAATATTTGGAACACATACACGTCGAGCATTGTACCAACGGCATAAGCAGTGGCACTTGCGAAACCAATTCTTAATGCAACCGATCCCGGTGCTCCTTCGGCCAACACAACTGCAATGGATCCGATTATTGCTAACGGATATGCAACTGCGATGGTCTGTCTTGCGATTGATTTACCCAATAGTCTAACTGTTAAGTCAGTCGCTATTACTACTAATGGGAATGTGAATGCCGCCCACGTGAGTTTCACTCCAAGTATTTCTACTGGGACTGCCACTAACGCATTTGAAACGATAATCACTATCACGTGTAGTGCCACTAATTTCAACAGCATTGTTTTGTTTATGTCTTTGAACATTTAATCTCCTATAGGTTAATTTAAATGTACGTAATTGTAGCAGTTATGTGGAATAAGGTCAATGCAACCTTTAGTTTATTTGTCCCATTCTTCCCATGGGAATACTATCCATGCGGGTACTTCGTCCTTGTTGATCTCATAGCCATGGTAATCTACTTTGACCTCACTTGGTTTGTTGTGGATCAAGGCCGCGAACTTGATACGTTGTTCGTGTTTGCCGAAGTTTTCTAGTATGTATTTGAATGTCGCCCCGGAGTCGTTGATGTCGTCCACGATCAGTATCTTCTTCTGGTATGCGAACGCTTTCTCCAGTGTCTGTAGGTTTGGCTTGGCTGTGTAATCCCTCAGTCTAACGTCAAGTGCCTCGTGTGGTACTTTCAATCTGTGGGAAAGGTACACACCGGGTATACAACCACCCCTGTTGATGCCAAGTATGATGTTAGGCATCCATCCGGAATGCACCATCTTGTCCTCTATTTGGATCAGTGCGTTACGCATCTGTCCTGTAGTGAAATAATTCTTTTTAACCTCTTCGCTCATATTCCAAAATAGTAGTTCATTAAACCTATTATCAAAAGTGTGACCAATACAGCATTAAGGAATAATAATGCCCGGTCGTGCCAGAGATATCCAACCCATGCCCAACCCACTGTACCAACGAGACCAAACCACATGTCGATGTGTGGTACTGTGCCCACACTCCTGGCCGCGGTGGCTATTAGTATAAAGAAAACTGAAATCCATTTCACATACCAAGAAAGATCTCCCTTGGGTGTTACTTTCTTTATGACCCTAGATGAATTTAACTTCTTGATTTTATCGTCTAGTTTCTCTTTTATAGGTTCTATTGTCATAACATCTCTTTCAAAACACCAATTACGTATATAACAGTCATTGCAAAGTTCAATCCTATCACGCTAGGTTCACGCCATAGATATCCACACCATAACCAGATGCCATTTGCAACGACCATTACATAAACATTTATAGGGAACATGTTAAGTGCTGTCATGCTCGCACCTATGACCAATAGCACGGTGCCAAACCATGCCAATGCCTGATATGGTTTCCTAACTGGTTGTGTATCGCTCATATACCCTGTTGATTACGTTGTTTGTTGTTACAAAACTGGCACACTTGGCCATGTCTTTTAATCTTCTAGCACCTATGTATGTGCAGGCACTTCTCACTCCGCCTAGTATGTCTTCTAAAGTGTTTGCAACAGGTCCTCTATGAGGCAATGATATCAATCTACCTTCGTTACCTCTGTATCCGTCTTTTCTTTTGCCATGTACTTCACGAGCCCTGTCTGAACTCATGCCATAAAATTCCACTCTGCCATCAACAACTGGCTGTTCTGACTCGTCATGTCCTGCTAACATACCACCTATCATGACCATGTGTGCTCCGCCACCGAATGCTTTTGCTATATCACCTGGATGTACACACCCACCATCTGCCATTATGTGTCCACCAACACCATTTGCCGCATCTGAACATTCCACTATTGCTGAGAACTGTGGTACACCAACACCTGTCATTGTTCTTGTTGTGCATACTGATCCCGGTCCTATGCCCACTTTGACTACATCAGCACCATTAATGATTAATTCTTCTGTCATTTCAGGTGTCACTACATTACCTGCTATAATAACTTTTTCTGGATATTCATCTCTGACTTTCTTTATGAAGTCCACCATGTTTTGGTGATATGCGTTTGCAACGTCAACAGTAATCATCTTGATGTCTGGGAACATCTCTAATACTTTTTTCATTGTGTTCCAATCAGGTGCATCTGGGTCGAACATAACATTTGTTCCTGTGCATACCGACACCGATTGCATTCTCAGTCCTGAGCCCGCGGCCGCTTTCCATTGTTCCGGCGTGGTTGACTTTGTTATAACGGTCATCATCTTGTGTTCCTGCATGGCCTTTGCCATAGAGAAAGTGCCTACACCATCCATGTTGCTGGCGAATATTGGGAGGAAGTCCATTACCTTGGGTGAATTACGGAAACTGAACTTACGAGTCATATCTACATCTCTCCTACTAGACAGTGTTGAACGTTTTGGCTTCAATAGAACGTCTTCGAAATTTAATTTAGGGTCGTTATCAATCCTCATCTTCTTCCTTCTCTTTTGTTTTACATATTTCTAATACACTTAGGTAGTGTTCGTGTGCTTGTTGTAGTGCAGGGTATTTCTCTCTTAACTCTAGTTCATCGCTATCTATCATTCCGTCGATAGTGTAACTGGTTTCTGGACCAGACATAGTAAGGTCTGAGGTTCCTAAGTCCGCGAATGAGTATGTGAAATCTTCATCTGCCGGTCCACTTATTTGTATGCCATCTGATGTTCCATCCCATTCACTGCTGGTCTGTTTACTTTTTCCCATCTAATCTCTCGCAAATGTTTGTTGCATTTTGATGTTGTCCATGAATTCTTTTTTAGTACCCGAGTCGTTGCCAAATGCACCACGCAACACAGTTGTCTGTGTCAGACTGCTGTGAGCCGCAATGCCTCTGTTCTCACAACAACCATGTGTTGCCTGCAAGTAAACACCCACGTTAGGACTGTTTGTTGCAGTTTGTATCTGATCAGCAATCACGTTGTTCAATTCTTCTTGCAGTGTGCCTCTTCTTGCACACCATTGGGCAATCCTTGTGTACTTGCTCAACCCAATAAGTTTCTCTGCGGCAATGATACCAATGTATGCAACACCGTTCACAGGTTGGTGGTGATGAGAACACAAACTTTTAATCTCACTTCTTACAACCAACATACCCTTGTAGCCATTATCACCAGTATTAGGAAATGCAGTTGCATTGGGCATTGGGTTGTAACGTCCAGACATCAATTCATTGATGTACATCTTGGCAAGTCTTCTGCCCGTGTCATTGCTGTTAGGGTCATTTTCCCTGTCGATAACTAAACTGTCCAGTACAGATTCAAACTTGGGCGTAAGTTCCTCGATCAGCTTTTGCTTGTCACCCTCTTCTAGGTACTTGCTGACATTGTCGCCTGCCCAGAAACGGCCATTGTCTGCTTTAATTTTGTTTTTTATGGTCTTCGATACAGGTTCATCCGGCATCCAACTGTCTTTTAAAATGTCCTCGTCCATCATAGTACTCCTATTATATTTGTATTATTAAATTTAGTCAACTAAAAAAGTTCACCGTCACATTTTTTATTTCCTGAACATATTTCTTTGATCAAAGGCTGGATCTTGTCACTAGTTTCAAATTCGGGATCTATACCAAAGCATTGATATTTTGTATTAAAATTCTTCATTAACATGTAATTTGTATATTTGTTACCGCTGTAATCAGGATGTGTTTCCACTCCTTCTTTATTTTTGTCTATGTAACTGGAAAGCATCCATCCAATTATAGTTTCATGATGTAGATTTTTTTCCAGAGTCTTGATCAAGAAATACGGTAATTGACAACTCAACCAATAACTGTGACCCCAACTTTTGACGAGCCCCCATGTGTCAAGTGTTTTTTTTAGTTGTGTAAAATCTATATTTGACAAACTAGAAGCATTTTGGTTAAAAAATATAAAGTCTACTTTATGGTTAATTTTTACGAGTATCTTGTGCAGTTTTATGATATCTAAGGCTCCCCATTCAATTTTGATGTTGTTCACTGTTGGTATAGTGGAGGCACCCGAACCTATGTTGGCCACGGAATAACCGGCTTCTATACAGCCATTCACAATACGTTCGCCTTTTTGATTGCCACACCCTATTAACAAAGCCTGTTTCATGTCAACTCCGGATAAAGTTTTCGCCAGTCCGTTCCTTGTAAAATATCAATATTATCAAAGTACTCCTTGTATTCAACACTACTGCCTTCTTTATCTAATTCCAGTATACAGTTCTTAAGATTCCCGGCAATGTTCAAGTTATCTTTGTACTTTTCGAAAGTATTATTTAGATTTTCTCGAACCAAACTTTTAATTTTGCTGGACAAATTACGGCACCGTAGGTGGTATTGCCCCATGCTACAAGGATTAATTGTGTGATCAACACTACCAATTTCTTCCATGAAGTAATCAATGATTTCTGGCAGTTGCTGGGCGGTCAACACAAAGAACACAGTGTTAGCCCTGAGGTCAACGTTAGGCTGGCCCTGTAAAAACTTTACGTTTTCGATTGTTCTGTTCCAATTGGCACCTCGTCTTATGTAATTGAATTTTTCGCCCGTCCCGTCTATGCTACAAGTGAACAATACATTTGGAAATTTAAGTATTTCCTGTACTATTTTATTATCTTGTTTCCACTGCATGTTCGTGTTCACCCTGATAATCAGGTCTGGCCTTTTTTCGATCTGCTTTAATAATTTAAGGTTATATTTGATCAATGTGGGCTCGCCACCACTTAGGTAAATTTCTTTCAGTCCACTTTGATTGGCAGTAACAAACTCAATAACCCGATTAGCAACATTGGTCGGGGTGTGTTGCACTGGCTTGTTCTGTTCTCGGGCAATACTACTGCTTTGTCCAGCCCAGCAAGTCACACATTTTAGATCACATGTACTACTCCAGTGTAAATCCAATGCCGAAAGTTCAAACTGAGACACGTCTGTGTAATCCACACTGCTGTGTATACCCAACCCGTTATAATGGTTTCGTAGGCCTTTGAATTCACCAGCACTAGAAGTGTTCTCCCTCTTTAAACAACTTCTACAATTATCTGTTATCTTGTCCTCGAGTATCTCTTTTTTTAATGATTTAAATTTCTTGTTAGGTAATATTTCAGTGATATCATGCTCCTGTAGGTTTCCTGTGATATCTCCGTGTGTACACGATCTAATTGACCCGTCGACTCCTACATATAATAGGTTCCACGGAGCAGTACAGAAATGTTTACGTTGTCTAAAAAGTTGATATTTTTGTTTGGGATTCATAGTGTGATATTTACAAAGATATTATTACACTATTGTATTTCCTTCTTGTGTGTCTTGTTATACCATTGTACAGCGGTCGAAACCACGTTGTCAATTGAACTCTGTGTTGGCCCCCAATCTAATATTTCTTTTGCCTTGGTTGTGTCAGCGACGAGGTAAGCAGGATCTCCTGGTCTGTTGTCGTGCATCTCTATTTTCATTTCACCTGCATGTTTCTGCACGGTATCGATAAGTTGTTG
>Ga0307488_10002838_pt1 | contig 14572 bp, 22 predicted proteins | sample SB02metaG_FD_202248 | JGI IMG/M metagenome (GOLD analysis project Ga0307488, IMG submission 202248) | Sea-ice brine microbial communities from Beaufort Sea near Barrow, Alaska, United States - SB 0.2 | ecosystem: Environmental > Aquatic > Marine > Coastal | place: USA: Alaska | collected... | reverse complement strand
TTACAGCTATAACCGAACCCGCGTCTACCGTAACGCTACCAACAGCGCCTGTGGCCGCTAAACCCGTTACAGCTAAAACTTGATCGGTTTGTACCGAAACAGAGCCAATACCACCCGTTGCCGCTAGGCCTGTTACCGGTATATTGGAGGCAGCGTCTACCGAAACAGAGCCGACAGCTCCTGTGGCAGCTAAACCCGTCACAGACACAACACTGCCTGCGTCTACCACAACAGAACCAACACCACCGGTAGCTGCTAGGCCCGATACAGACACAACACTGCCTGCGTCTACCACAACAGAACCAGCAACCCCTGTGGCAGCTAAACCCGTTACGGCTAGAACTTGGTCCGTTTGTACCGAGACAGTGCCGACAGCTCCTGTGGCAGATAAACCCGTCACAGACACAACACTGCCTGCGTCTACGGTAACAGAACCGACACCACCGGTAGCTGCTAGGCCTGATACAGACACAACACTGCCTGCGTCTACGGTAACAGAACCGACACTGCCAGTAGCCGCGATGCCTGTAACAGGTACATCCGAAGCTGCATCTACTGTGACGGAACCAACTGCACCGGTAGCCGCGATGCCTGTAACCGCTAGAACTTGGTCGGTTTCTACTGTGACGGAACCAACCGAACCTGTAGCGGAGACACCGGATACAGCTACAAGCAAGCCTGTTTTTACATCGATTGTACCAACTGCACCGGTAGCTGCAATGCCTGTTACAGATATATTAGAGGCAGCGTCTACTACAACAGTGCCAACAGCCCCTGTGGCCGCTAAGCCCGTGACGGGTACATCAGAGGCAGCGTCTACTACAACAGTACCAACGCCGCCGGTAGCAGAAAGACCCGTTACAGATATATCAGAGGCAGCGTCTACTACAACAGTGCCAACGCCGCCGGTAGCAGAAAGACCCGTTACAGATATATCAGAGGCAGCGTCTACTACAACAGAGCCAACGCCGCCGGTAGCAGAAAGACCCGTTACAGATATATCAGAGGCAGCGTCTACTACAACAGAACCAACAGCTCCAGTGGCTGCAATGCCCGTTACGGGTACATCAGAGGCAGCGTCTACTACAACAGAGCCAACAGCTCCAGTGGCTGCAATGCCCGTTACAGATATATCAGAGGCAGCGTCTACTACAACAGAGCCAACGGCTCCGGTAGCAGAAAGACCCGTTACAGATATATCAGAGGCAGCGTTTGCTACAACAGTGCCAACGCCGCCGGTAGCAGAAAGACCCGTTACAGCCAGTACTTGTTCTGTGGAGACAGAAACGGAGCCTACGGAAGTTGTAGCAACTAACCCCGATACCGGGATGTTTACCTCACCGGTAACCGTCACACTTCCAACGCCCGAAGACGCCGAAACACCTGAAACGACTACCGGTAGGGCGGAGCCCCAAGCACCCTCACCCCAACTTCCACGGCTCCAGCCGGTTATATAGGGGTTAGGTAAACTTACACCCCAAGCGCCCTCGGACCAATCCGCACGGCCCCAGCCGCTGAAATCAGACACGGGGGAGGAAGCTTCCTACCTAAGCGATACGGATGATGGCGTTGCTTGCATCCGCTGTAGGGAACTGAATCGTGAAGTCACCTGCGGTTGAAGTTTTATCGCCGCCAAACGCAAGAACAACGACGGAGGGGTCGCCCGCTGCGGTGTCGTTGTAGATCAAAGCACCGTTCGCCGTTATTGTCGCCGATGAAAAAGTCAGGTCATCAAAGTCTGTGAAAGCTGTTGTTCCGCTCGTAGTCGGCGTTACGTTCGTAAGCGTACCACCGCCTGCGGAGTAACCCGTCCCGGACGCCTCGTTCGTCGCAGAGTAAGCCGTAGTCGCAGCGTCTAATGTGGCGGAGCTGGTGTACAGCGCCAACTTAAACGTGTTACCGGTACTCACCGTAAAATCATGTGTAGCGGTCATCAATTCTTTTTTGAACGACGTACACATTGCCTGTGAGATTGCCATTTTATACTTCCTTTACAAGTTCGGCTAGTTCCGGGTGCCCCGCGCTAGCCAAGGCGTTACAAACTGTTGTCCTATCACTCTTTATAGCCTCTCGCATATAAAAGCTCAAGGTTTTTTCTAGTTGAGCCTTGTACGCAAAGGCTTGGTCCCTTATAACCGGAGGCGCTCCGTCCGAGACAGAGATTATTCTATCAGCGCACCTCTGTGCTACCTCCTCCGGCGTAGAGCCCCGGTAGTTCGTTGTGTGTACGGTAACGTTGTAACTGGGGGCGACTTTGGCTTTTAGTTCAAACATCAAGTTCTTTCCTGTGTCGGTAACCCTTTGCGGTAAGCATCGTTGTTCTCGCGCCCTTCCGCAAGGTTTTTAAGCCTCATAAGTGATTCTTGGAAACGCTGCTCGTACAACGCCAGAACATCCTGCTCACCCTTCATGTAAATGTAGGCTTCGGTCAAAGAGGCGTAAAGAAGTGCGTTCGGCGCATTGACGCTTAACCACGTTGTCCCGTCTTCCGCACCCGCGGTCAAACTTGTGGGGCGATAGTAATAGTGCAACTCGGCTTCGTAATCAGCGTCGGGAGTCGGGGCTATGATAAAGTTCGAATCATCAAAAAGGGCGTAAAACGCTGGGACGGACCGTTCAGAAGAATCGGGCCAGTATTCCTGAAGGAAGTTAACGTCTTTCTGAAGAAGAAACTGCTTTGAGCCATTAACCGAGATAGACAGGGAAAAAGACGCTAAAAAGTTCGAGGGGGCTCCAAAAAATCGGTTCCCCGCGGACATGCTTGCGCTTTGGTTGATTCGAAAATTTTCAAGGTCAACCAGCTTGAAGATACGCTCTTCCGCCGTTCTTATAAAAACAGGGAGGTTGTTTACAAAGCTTGTCTCCGTGTTCTCCGCAAAATCCTGTATTGCTGTTTTAAGCTCTGCGTACGTGAAACTCATGTCGTCACCACCAAAACAAAGCCGGTACTTCCAACGGCGTTTGTTGCCTGCCTACCCGGCGGAAAAGAAGAAGCCCCTACAAAAACAACCATTGGCTCTATGCGGTCGGGACGAGGGTCTTTTAAGGCTTCCGCGTCGGAAACCTCTTTGAACGGCCCTAACTGAGGCTGCTTGGGCTCCCACTCGTCTTTTCCAACAAGCGCCCCTGTCCATTCTTTTCGCATGTCGTTGTACCGGTACTGAAACCCGGACCGGTCAGAGATTGCTTGTGATTTCTTGCCAGAAGCGTAACGAGCCAAATCTACCTCCCGTAAAAAGAAGAGTAAGGAGAAATCTGAAGGGACGCCCTATCACGGTCCTCGTCCATCGCACGTTGAAGCTCTTCCTCGTACAAGGTCTTTAGAAGAGAAACCCTTTCGGGAGCGAATTTAACAGAGAGGTAGTACGCCAACCCTGCTGAAACACAGGGGTAAAACCGAAAAGGTACCTCCAGTGAGTTAATTTGAGTGTCCGCGTCGTCTATTCGCGTCAAGCGGTCAAACACCAGCGAGTAAGAGTCGTTAGCGTTGGGGACAGGCCAAAGACGGACAACGGGTGTAATTAAACGGTCTACATAAAACTGAACCGGACGACCGGTGGAGTTTTTGTTTGTAAGACCAAGGTAAGCGTCCCGGCCTATGCGAGTTACTTGGATGTCCGACTGGCTAGCCGTTCCCGTATTTTGTCTGATTGTTGCCGACAAAATATCAATGGTTGCTTGGACATCCTCTAGGGAAACAACGGCCCCAACTGTTGCCGTTGTGGCGCTAGTGCCCCCTGTAATTGTTTCGGCTACTGAAAACGCCCCTACCGGAACGTTTATGGCTAGCACCGTAGCAGAATTAACATTGGTTACCTGTGCGGTGGCTCCACTGGTTCCACCTGTAATTGTTTCCCCTGCCACAAACCCCGCGGAAGCGTTTACCGTCAAGGTAACCGTTCCTATAGGGTAGTCAGAAACTCCGCTAGCAAGGACCACAGTCTTCTGCTCAATCGTCCAACGGTTAATCCCCCGATTGGCCCACTCCGCAAAAAGAAGGTTCAGGGAACGCTTCGCCGTTCTCAAGTCATAGCCCGTCCTTGCTTCCAAGCCGCAACGCTCAAAAGCCTCTTCGATATGCTCGTTTACATCAAGCTGGAAATCTTTGCTACCGGATACCGCCATAACTAAGTCCTACGAGGGCGTTTCTTTGCCGTCTTAGCCGCTTGCTTAAAAGCTTTGCTTGTCGGGGCACCCGGGGACCCGGGCTTACGCGGCTTGTCGCCCCTTCTCTGCTTTGCGTTGATGTTAGCGTAAAGCCCTTGCTTTGTCATTTTTTCTTAACCATGCCACCGCCGCGCATTTCCTTAACCATGCCACCGCCGCGCATTTTCTTAACCATGCCACCACTACGCATTTTCTTAACAGGTTTCTTTTTACGGGGTTTCATTGCCATCAGTCAGTTTCCTATACAGGTTTTCTCTGTGGGAGTACAAAGAAGTGTTTTCAAACGCTTTAAAACTTTCGTCGTAGTATCCCAAAGACTTTAACGAAGAAGCCTTGCCTTGGATCGTTGACAGTCTTTGTACAAAAATAATAGCATACTCTTCTTCGACCAGAGGAGAAAAAGAGCCGTCGCCAAGAAAATCCTCGGGGTCGTCATCCGGGTGAAACCCCATTACCCACACGTCCCGCTGACCCATTATCCCTTCTGAAATAGCTTCGTTAAGGTCAAAGAGGTAGTCTTCAAAGTCTTCGGGGTCTTTTTTATACGACAGATCAACCACTAAAATAAGGTCAAATCGGTCGTCAAACCCGGCTATGGTTTGATACAGAGGGAGACTGTCGTCCTCCGTCTTAAACACAAAGCCAACCTTATCCTCGTCCCAAGCTTTCTTAGCAAAGGGGCAGGCCGGAAGGTTGTTGAAAAAAGGAGAAGGCTTCTCAAGGGCGTGTTTCGACCACTGCCTTATCTCCTCTTTAATCCTCTGCTCCAGCACGGGAAAACGCCCTCCCTTTAGCCAAAGCTCTGTCTCGGACAAACGCTTCCCACATAGGTTTAATCATATCGTAGTTCTGCTCGACTTTAACAACCGTGGTTGCGGTTCTCTTGTCTACTTCGATTAAAGTAAGGCTTGTCCACGCTAAGAAAGAAAAAAAGACCGCCGCAACGGCTGGGACAAGGGTGAGGGTGAGTGTTTTTCCCATGAGTTAATGCTTCAAACTTTCGTCTAAGCCAGAAAAGGGGTCAAGTAAAACCGTGTCTAACCACTCTAAAAAATAATCAACTTCCTTTACCGAAGAAAACCCGGTGAACTGCAAAGAAAGCTCCGGCTCTTCCGAATCGTCAATGAAAGCAGTGTATGAACCGGAAACAATCATTTTACCTTTCACCTTATCCATCAAGTTCCGTACCATTAAGGATATAAATAAACTCCAGAGAGGCAGAGCAATCAAAAGTAACACTTCCCGAACTAGATTCTGCGCGAACCTCAAGGTCTGTCTTTTCGGTAAACACAAGGGGGTAGTTATAACTTTGAAGCTGGTTGCCATCGGATAACGTGATACGTTCTTTGGTGTTAAAAACACCACCAAGAGGGCGAGCTACGATAGTGGTTTTGAGAAGAGCGGGGGTGTTGGATGAATTTCCCGTTGATACGTTTGTCTGAACTAAGAAAGCGGTGTACCCTGCGGGTACAGTCCAAAGGCACATAAGGCTCTGGTTGTCTCCATCACCGTTAACACTAAGAAAAACATTTGCCGGGACACCGCTGGTGACCGTTCCCGTGCCCGCTCGAATAATTCCCGCGTTCTTACCGCCGCTACCCGCGGTGAGGACGACACCTCGATTTATACGAAGAAACGAGTTTACGGTATTAACCGCGGTTTGACCATTAAGCGTAACTACCTCAGAAATTTCATTGTAGTTTGCGTCAAGGCCAAAAAGTTCAAGGGTCCTTGCCCCGGTACCGGCAGAAGCATCTGCCGTACTGGTGCTTGAGACTGTCATTACCGTTGCGGACTCGGGATAAACGTACAGACCACCTTCGGACCAAATCGTCTCTTCGGTGTCACCTACCTCAGAATTACTACCGAACTTAAACTGAGGCTTGTGCCAAGGGATTTGACCCCGAGAAACTTGAAGCTCAAAGGGTTCAGAAGAACCTGTACGAGTTATGGAGCTTACTTGCCGAACCATTTGAGCCTCAACCTAGCTGTAAAAGACCGTGACAGACGTACAGCCGGTAAACGTTGCGATAAAGATATCGTTCACACGTATACCCTCGTCTGGGATGTTTACCGAATGCGTGTCCGACGCGTTCAGGTCCATGTCAATTACAGTTGCCCCTCCGTTCCCGTCGCTAACGGTAAGTCTGGGAGTACCTGTAGTTGTTTTAACCTGAAGTTGCCGAATACGTGCAGGGCCAACAGACGCGGAGCCGACACCCGTCAATCTTTTTGATTTTACGTCAGAACCGGACATTTAACACTCCTCTTAGCTAAGAGCAGCGCCTATAGCCGTCTTCCAGTTTGTACCATCGCTAACAACAACGCATATCTCATTGTTGCCAGCGCCGTTGTCGTTGACGACATAGACGGTGCCCGCCAGAACGGAGGACGGTGCGGGAAGGTCCGCGGTAGCGATTGCTTCAGAAATAAACCCGGCGTTCGACTTAACGGGACCGGAAAACGTAGAACGAGCCATTTCAATCTCCTGTCTTGGCTAGTGTCAGACACCCTTTGTGTCTGTCAGGAAGTACCTTACTATATATCAAAACAAAAAGGGCGGCAATAGCCGCCCTTTTCGCCGTTACCTAAAGAGTGCTTTTTACGCAGCACCCGGAGTACCGAAAACGCAACGCCAGTCGGAAACACCGAACGAGTAGCGTTCACGCGCCTTGAAGCGCATGTTACCCGTGTCGAAGTCACCTTCCATTGCCGTTTTGAGCGCGGAACGGTTGAAGTATTTAAACCCGTTCGGGGCATCCGTTTTGATAAAGAAAGCGTCCGAGTCCGTGAGGAAGTGATTAACTACCGCACCTTCCGGAATCATTCCCATCGAACGCATTGCGTTCGTATCGTTATCAGCCGTCCCGCTACGCAGGTTACTGTTAATGACACGTTCTGCAATGAACTGAAGCTCTTTCGGAATAATGAGCTTCATACCGCGAACCGCGATCTTCAGACCACGCTCGTCGGTCAAACCAGCGACGTCAATCAGCATCTGTTCCAGAGACGTCTCATTGAGGTCCGCTGCTACAGCAAGCTGGTTGCGCTGGTTGCCCGAAAGCGACGGGTGGTCGGAGGCGCAAAGAGCCGAGCCGTCACCAATCGCGTAGGTCGTATTGAACGCGTTATTAAGCACAGAAGCCGCTTTGATCTGCTTAGTCTGTGCCATGGAACGCGCAAGAGCCTTCGTGTACCGGCTAGCAAGTCGGTCGTAAAGGTTGTCTTCAATAGCCTCTTCCGTGATCGAAAAAGCCAGAGCAATCGTGTCATGCGTGTAACGTGCAGTATACGTTTCCTGCGCGTCATCAAACGTGATCGCACTGCCTTCGTTTTTCACAGGAGCGGTCGAGAAGCCGCCAAGCATTACCTCTTCTTCAAAGGCTCTGTCCGAAGACTCTTCCTCGAAGATTTCAGAATGCTCCTGTTCGTATCGGTCATATTCCAGACCAAAAAGAGCATTAAGACCGGGCTCAAGCTCTTTCGCCAGTTGTGAGCGAGAAATAGCCATCTATGCGCCCTCCTAAATGCCGGTGGAGTCCGGGGTGGTCTGAGAATCAAACCTCCGCGTACCCGCGTTGAAATGAGCGTTCAGGCGCACAATAAGTGGGATACCTGCCGCGGTGTAGTCGCTGTTAGCCTCGTCTTCAAGGATACCAACAATACGAAGCGGAAGAGTAGCCGTAGTAGCGATTGTACTAACCCCAAGCGCGGAGTTTGAACGACCCGTATCGGTAGAACCGGTTCGGGCCGAAGTGCCAAGAGAGGCGTTCGCAAAAATCGCGGCTACAGCAGTAGCACGGTCCGTAAGCGAGGCATCACTAGCAACCTTGAACAACTGGTTTGGGTTGTCGGCAACGAGAGCTTTGACAGGATGGTTCGTGTCAACGCTAACCGAGCCGGAACCGGGCCAGTAGTTAAGGAAGGTCGTCTTCTTCGTCACTGAGTCTACGTACTCAACACCCATCAGAACGCCAAGCGCCTGAGTGGTACCACCGTTTGTAGCTCCTGCTTGCCCAATCACGCCAGCGGCGAGGGGAACGCAGATAGAGCCATTAAAGATGGCGGTGGTGTTATCTGACGCAATTTCGTAGGTCGTAAGACCCGTCGAGTTTGCGCCTGAGCCGACTAGACCGATAGGACGAAGACCGTAGGCAGTTTCTTGATTTGCCATTTTGGATCACTCCTAAAGGAGGTGGCCCCTATTTCCGGGAACCACCAAAGGTTACACGAGATTGACGATCAGGTTGGTTGATCGTCATCGATGAATGTGCATTCTCACGCATCATATCGTGATCCACCGCTTGCATCTGGTCCAAGTTTCTTTTCTGAAAGTACTCAGTCCGTTCTGCAATGGTTTCCACGGGAATCCGGGCGAGAAGCAAACCACCAACTCCGAAGACCCCCTCGTATTTACCACTTTCAATAACGGGTGATTCAAAGTCCGGGTATTCGTCCTCACGGACAAGTTCCCAGCCTTCGCGAAGTTTCGCGCTGATGTTCTTGCGGTCGTCAAAACCGCGAGTTTCAGCCCTAATCCAACGATGTTTGAACCCGTCGGGTGCGGGGGGAGCCTCAAGCATTGACGGTGGAGCCCACGGCTTACGCCGGGCCGTTGAACCCCGAGATTTTTTAGCGCGAGGAGTGCGGTCAGAGGGGCTACTATCGTTCATAACGTTTTCGTCACTCATTTGTTCAATCCTTCACGTATTTCGCGTATTCTTCTAGTGGCACTCCCAGCTTTTTCGCCATCGTGACTTGGGTAGGGGAGAGTCGAACCTGTTTCTTTCCGCGCCCAGATGCGGACCTGTTAACAGAGGCAACCGTCTGAGCGGGTCGTTTGCCAGTGGGTCCGTTTTTAAACTTATGGGGGAAGTTTTCCGCCATACGCTTATCAAGCTCATCATAGTAGTTTTGGCTACTGGGGTCAAACCCCTCATCTTCTATGAGAGTTTTATGGATTCCAAACGCCGCGTACGTCATTGTTTCGTCAGAACCAAACCACTCACGCTCCGCCGCCCAAGACTCTGCTTTAGGGTCCGGTCTACGAGGTTGGGGTCGGGCAGCGGGCTGCTGCGCCTGTTGCTGCATCTGTTGACGTTGCAACTCGGCGTGCTGGCGCTGCATTTCACTGTTGCGTTGTGCCTGAGACGCCCGATCCGCTTGAATGGCAAGCGCCGTTATCTTGCGCTGCGCGGACACAACACCGTCCGTGTCGCCGATCTCTATTGAGTTCTTGAGATCATTCTCTGCGGAAGAAAGCTCGCTTTGAACCCTTCCGCTAAACTCGTTAACGTAGCCGCTATCTAGCTCCTCCACACGGGCTTTAAGTCCTTGAGCCTCGCTTTGAATTGTCTGGGCGTAACGAAAAGCTTCTTCTTTCTCTCGTTCAGCCTGACGCATTTTCTTGGTAAGCTGATTGATCCGCTTCTGCGTTGCGTTCTGAGCTTTGTCAAACTCATCCGCATCGCCGCTTTCAGTAAGGACCGCGTCGTTTTCATCTGAAGCGGTTTCTTCGATTTCAATCGACACCCCTTCTTCGTCGGTATCAAACTCAACCTGATCGTCTGCCATAAAGGCCTCCTACATGTGTAAAACGTCTTCCGGGTCGGAAATAGTCGCCAAAACCTCATCATCGTTGAGGATTCGAACTTCCCCGCCGTCAATGCGAAACCGGGAACCAGCGTAACGCGCAAACATTACCCAGTCGGTTTCTTTGCACCACGGCTCGTCAAACTTGCTAGCGTCTTTGTAGGCCAGTGGGCCTACTTTAAGAACGTAACCAACTTGCGTGGCAATTTGGTTGTCATCCACTATCTTATCCGGAAGAAAAATACCGCCTTCAGTCTTTCCTTTGCCCCGGTAAGGTAGAACAACAAGTCTCCACCCTGTGGGCTTGGGAATGCGATCCAAAAGCGATTTATCTAGGAGGGTTGGGTCTAGGACCCTGTCGTCTACATCCACGTACGCGGATGCTATTTTTTCCGCAGCTTCTCCAACGTCGGAGAAGTCGGCGGTTGCCGTTTTAGTCATCTTGTCGCTCCTGTTTTTCTAGCAGGCTCTTGAGTTCCTGTTCGATCAACTCAAGGGCTTTTAATTCACCCATGAGTTCTCTGTAATGCTCCATTGATTTGAGGTTGTTGTACTGAAGAACGTCAATAACAACCGAGCGTCTTTCTTTTATCAGACGAAAGGTTGCTTCTGCAAGAAATATCTCATTCATTATGATATTTATCCGTTTTTAGAAGAAGGTTTGATGCGGCAGTATGCGAGAATATATCTAGTCAAGGGGAGGCACAAAGTGGACGGTTTTTTTGTCTATGTTTACATACGCCATAGAGACGCCCAGTTTTTTCTGGAGCCCGCTCCGGGGGCGGTGAATCCGGGAGGCTTTTTTCCTCCCCGGATTAACCCGGTCCCTGTCAACCTTAGCGTCAAAAAAGTAAGTGAACCCTTCCGGGCTTATAGCGACAAGGTCTACCGGGCCTTGAGAGGAGATTGGAAAAAAAACCATGAAACCCTTTTCTATAAGGGTCATTTGAAGGATGGTCTCTCCCAGCTTCCCCAGTCTCTGGCTCTCGGAGTACACTTTACTTTTTGATGGCTTTTAGTATTCCACCAACTAGAGCAGGCGCGGTGTTTTTTAAGGCTGAGATGCCCCAAACACCTCCCACCATTGAGCAAAAAATTTGGACGTACCAGTCCGGCATCGCCGCTAGCGCTATAGTAAAGTACTGCTCGACACCCGCCGGGTCGTACAGTGCCCAGAAAAAAGGTGCTGCGAACATGGAAAAAGACCCTCGCCTCAACCAGCGGTCTTTGTCCGTAAGACTAGCCATTTCCCACTCAGCGTTGTTCGACTGACTATCAAGGAGCAGCCGGGCCTTGTTAGCGGATTCGGCCTTCTTGATCTCCTGTCCGGTACTGACGTAGTCCCTGACGCCACCAATAAGCGGGCCAAGTATCGACCCTATTATGCCAATCACTTCTTGAACGCGGCAAACAGCAGCGCCCCGACCACTATTGAAAGGATAAACACTTCACCGTAGGATAACGCGATCATTTGAGTCAATGGCTTCACCTTTGTACAGTTAGGGTTTCTAGGGTTGAGGGCTGTTAGGTCTGACCTTAGCAGGACCAGTAACCACCCCCACGCTGCGCGGCACCCATGCCGCGGGCCTTGGCCCTTTTCATGGAATCAGGGATTTTTACGTCCTGCGTCTTGCCGTACGGGATGCGGCCCTGCCCCTTAATGTCCGCATATGCGACGGCCTTGGGGGCGCTTCCGGGTTTGTTTGTTACAATCTTAACACTAGACATTACTGGTTCCTTTTCGCCTGTTGTTTCAAATACTCGCGGTCCATGGCTGACTGAATGCGAGCCTGCGTCTGCGCCTCTTGGCTCTGAAGGCGCTGGTTAAACTGCTGGTTACGAACCTGTAAACTCTGCTGGTCCAGAGCAAGCTTGGCCTGATCCACCGCAGCGTCATTCTCTTCTGCCTTGGCCTTGATCTGAAGCTCCTGCTCTTTAAGCTGAACAACCGGGTCAGGTGCGTCTCCGCCAGAAACTTTCTGACTAAGCTGCTTGAGCATCTGCATACCTTGGGCAATAAGCTGGGCCGTAAGAGCCTCTACCTGCAACATCTCTTCTTCGGACAAAGGCTGACCCTGTCGCGCACCAACCTGTTGCAGGTACTGTACAAGAGCCGCTTCGGACGCCTCCAGTCGGACATGCTCCATGATGTGCTTCTGGAGAGACACTGCGATTGTAGGGGAGGACCCCACCAAGGGTGTCGAACCAAAAACCATGTGGGCCATAATATGAGCCTGATGGTCCTGACCCTCAAAAGCTTTCAGAGGTATCATGTCCAAAGCGTTTATATTTTCTTGAGCAGGGTCCAACGGAACAGGTTCTTCGTCTGTAGTACGGCGAAGGATTTTGTCGGTATCCCGCACACCTAACGCGTCGTACATGCCCCGAAGGACTTCGTACATGTTGTGCATTTCAGGGGCCGACTGAGCCAACTGCAACTTCGCCTGTGCCAACGCAATACGCTGCGCCTGACTGAAGACGTTAGGGTCCGAGACCGGAACGACGTCTACACGGTCGTCAAAATCCTTCGCCATAATCGAAGAATCCGCACCTTCTACGGTGTACGGATACTCCTGCGGGAGGTACTCCGAAACAACAGACGCAAGAAGCTTTAGCTCCTGACGCATGGCGTAGTGCATACGTTTGTGGACCGCGGACATTACCCGCGAGCCTTGCTCCAGAAGAGCAACCGTCGTCCCAACCGCCGCCTGCTGGTTTCCGTCGCCAACCTTCATATCCGTTATGGTCGAGAAACGACGGCCAGCGTCCACAACAAAACCAAGGAGAGCAAATAGTGTCTGATCCGGTCCCTTGAACGGGAGCGCCATCAAGCTGTCGGATAGCCGTCCACCCGGCGCGTCAACGTCCCGGAACTCACCGGGTTGTAGCGGGTCATCGTCGTCCCTTATCCGCATACCGCGGGCCTTGAACCCCGCGGGGAGGTTAGAGAGAGTACCTGCGTCTATAAGTTGCCGAAGCGCCGAGGTGGCCGTCCGAGATAGTCCGCCAATAGTGTGGATTAGTCCAAGACCATAGAAGCCGAACCCCGGAAGGAACTTGTAATGAACGAAGTACTGTATCTTCTTACGAAGCTCGTCTTCCTCACGGAAGTTACGACGGATCGAAAGAACCTGCCCGTTGTCCATGGACAGGGTTACAATGTACGGCAGTTTAATTCCGGTTGGCTCACCGTCTTCGTCAAGGTCTTCGTAGCCGTCCAAGTCCAGATCAACGTGGCTTTCCAGAAGAGTACAGTCATAGTCCGTCTGGGACGGAGAAGTACCGTCAATACGGTCGATTTCGTTCTGTACGCTGTTCTCTTCCGGTTCACCCGGGACGACAGGGATGTCGCGATAGAACCCCGAAACTTGAAGCTTCCGGAGATCGTTCAAAGACATCTTTACGACCTGAGAGATGTTCGGGCACGTCTCTAGGTCCGACGTGTTGTACGGTACAATAAGGTTTTCCGCCGGAATAAACCGACTTACGGCCCTTCCTAGCATCTCGTCATAGTACACTTTTTTGAAGGTCGAGCCCGCCAGCGGTAGATAGAACATCATCTGGTCGAACTCAGGCGTGTACTCTTCCATCACGTTAGTGATGTAGTAATTCATAAACTGTTGAACGCGGCCCGCTTGTTTTTCTTTTTCGGTGGTCTCTGACCCCAAAATAGCGGACCGTACCGGGCCGCTTGACGGAAGCATTTCGTTAAAAGCCTGCGCCTGAAACTGCGTAGCCGACTCAGCCAGAAGGGGATGCGTTACACCGCTTGCCCCGCGGAAGGGTTGGGTGCGTTCTTCGTACGAAAAGCCAAGAAGCTCCAGCCCGTCTGCATACGCGTCCTCCCATTCCTGCCTGCTGGCACGGTTGCCCTCATACTCGTCAAGAAGCTGACCAGAAATAAAGCCTAGTTCCCGGGCAGGAAGCTCTTCCGCCAAATTCTCAAAGAAGTCGTCGCTCTCTCCGCGCATGTCGTCCGGCTCAAAGTCCACAATAGTGTCTTCGCCGTCTTCATAAATTTCGATTTCTTCCGGGGTGTCCTGAGAAATCATTTCTATAACGTCGTTGTCCATCGAACCCGGAAGCTCGATTTCAATCTCCGCCGCGAGGTCTGCCTCGTCTAACTGAGAAGGGACATTAGTGTCCATAAGGCCCGCCATGGGCCGCGGTTCGATAGCCATGGATCACTTACCTTTCAAAAAGTGTCTTATCTTATACCCTTGTATCCGGATAATCACTACTTTTCCTTGTACGGCTCACACGCCGTCCATCTAACTTGTCTTTACTACAGACGGCATGAACAAAGAAATGCCGGCGGTGCGGGACTGCAACCGCTCGCCGGGACGAGGCATGATCCGGTTGATCTGGCCGATAACTTCCGGGTTAGCGTTGTTGAGCATCTTGTTAAAATTACCTTGGCCCCCGGCCTTCTTGAGTAACTGTGAGCCAAGGGCCGCGGTCCGCGGGTCTACGTTTGGATACTTGGACGGCGACATACTGATTGATCCACTTGTAAGAATGTTCTCGGACGCGGGCAACGAGCCAAGGCCCGCGGACACCGGGCCGCCTTCTTCAAAGCTGGTGGTGTAACTTACACGGCCACCATACTCACCATCACGCGTCGGGTCCGCAGACGGGCGATAAAAGCCCTCGGCCCGTGGGCCGTCTTTCATCTGGTAGTAACCGCGGTACTCGGAAGGTTCCACGCCGCGAGAGTTATACGTAAGGTCTTCGGCACCATAATTCTTCATCGCATCCGGGAACTCTATCCCGCCACGATAAGCATAGCCCGCGGCACTCGCGCCCAACGTGT
>Ga0307488_10002837_pt1 | contig 14575 bp, 29 predicted proteins | sample SB02metaG_FD_202248 | JGI IMG/M metagenome (GOLD analysis project Ga0307488, IMG submission 202248) | Sea-ice brine microbial communities from Beaufort Sea near Barrow, Alaska, United States - SB 0.2 | ecosystem: Environmental > Aquatic > Marine > Coastal | place: USA: Alaska | collected... | reverse complement strand
ATCTCAGCTTATCATCTCAGAGACGCTAAAGTTCAGCCACCACGCAAACGATTCGCCAGGCCAAGGAACGATTGGCCAGGCCAGGGAAGTGGAAGCACCGAGTGTGTAGCTGTGTACGGGTACACTGGGTACAGTGTGAGCGAAGATCAGGATTGACGTGAATCGGGAACGACTGGTTAGACCCTGCCGCTGGGCGACACTGGCATGGTGTCCTCCGTCGACGGCTCGCGCATCCTGCTGCTCGACACCGAGGGGTTCAGCGCGGCGGGCGTCGCCGAGGCGTACGACGCGCAGGTGTTCTCGGTGGCGCTGCTCATGTCCAGCCACCTGGTAGGGCGGTACACATAACCACAGGTGTGACGGCTGGAAGTTGAGCTGCGAAGGGGGCTTGTGCACGGTACCTCCTTCAGTCAGTACTTCCCGTCGTTGCCCCGCGTCAAGTGGTTATTGCAGGAGGGTCATTGAGAGGTTGACCCCAGGTTGACCCCAGGTTGACTTCGGGTTGACCACGCCTGGTGCTAGCGCTTGCAGCTATAATATGATGAATCGTCTTTGAATCGTTCTTTTGTGTTCGGCTTGCGCCGCTACAACCTGGTGTACAACTCTGTGAAGCTCATCACCGCCTCGGAGGTTGAGTACCTGGAGATCCTGGCGCGCCGCGCGCACCTCTGGAGCCTCCAGGTAGGGGGGTTGTTGAGCACATGCACTCGACCGACGTTGCATCTCATCCTCCTCCGCAGCACGTCTGTATGAGCATCAACCCAAAGGTAAGACATGCTCCCATCTCGGTCAAGTGCTTGTTCTCAATGACCCTGATGAGCATTCACCCTGATGGTAAGGCATGCTCCGATGTCAGTGGAGTGCTTGTTCGCAATGACCCTCTTGCCAGGCGGGCCTGCGCGGGCCGCCGGGTGCCGCCGACACCCGCATCCCCTCCGCCGCCGCCACCGGTGCCGCCGGAGCCGATGCTGGTTCCGGAGGCGCTGTCACTGGCGCTGAGTTGGCCGTCCTCCCCGCCGCTGGGCGCGCCGCCATCGGCGCCGCGGCGGGATTCCCTCCGTTGACCTGGGTGGTGGAGGATTTCTTCCAGGATCTGGGCGATACTACCCCGACCGAGTGGCTCATGTCCTTCGTTGGGGAACAAAAGACGCCGACCGCGGCGGCGGCAGCCGGCGCCGCAGGCGGAGGCGGAGGCAGCGGCAGCGGTAGGGTTGGATTTTCACCCACCCCCTTCTCTTTGCACTGATTTGTACCAGTCAGGTCCACTCCAGCAAGGGCACGTGACCAGCAAATAATTCACATTAGTTTGAGGGGGTGACATGAAGTGGTGTCATGAGGGGATGTCATGACTCTATCGAGTGGCGGCAGCGGGGCTCCGGGGCGGCGGCCGCTCGTAGACGGCAACTACACCATCGCAAAGCTCTTCGGCGGCGGCGGCAGCGGCGGCGGGAAAAAGGGCGCCGAGAGCCGGATGCGTGCGCACACCCTGTTCCTGCCCGCCTCCTCCCGCCAGGCAAGGCCTGCCACCACCTCCCCTTCTCAGCTCATCTACCAGCTGCCCTACTGGCTCGCTACTTGGCACGAATTAGGCTCTTTATGACACAACAAGTGAAGCTATGAACGATTCAAAATATTTCGATACGTTTTGCTAATTTGTGATTGCTCGAGAGGTCAATCATAGCTAACATGTCAACCGTAGTGTGATACATGAACACGTGTGTGAGGCCCTGCCGCCCGGCGCTGCGCAGTCTGAACAAGGTGCCATACCACAACCTGGACCCGGAGTTCAAGACACAGGTGGCGTCGCTGCGCACCAACCTGCTCGCTGCCACCGCGGCGAAGGGGAGCGGCAGCGCTGTCAGCGGCAGCGGCGGCGGTAAGGGCGGCGGTTGGGCCTGGCAGATATTGCTTGCGACGTCATAAGATGCCATGTAACTCACGGAGTGATGGTTGAACCCAGGTGTCGAGCCGTTGATGATGCTCACTTTCAATGTTTGCCGGGCCCTCGGCATCGGGATGAGCGGACGCGGACTGGCATCGCTGCTGCGGGTGCTGGTGGCATCTGTCAGCGCTGGGCACTTTCCGTCGCTGCCCAGCCTGTGGTCCAGCTGGGAGGGTCAGCTGCTGGCGCAGGCGCGCACTGCGGCGCTGGAGCGACACGCCACGGCAAGGGGGGTATTGAGAACGCAAACTCGACCGACGTTGAATCTCCTCCTCCTCCTCCTCCTCGCGTCTGTATGAGCATCCACCCTGCAAGTAAGTCGAGTTGCGATTTCGGTCGAGTGCTTGTTCTCAATGACCCTCCTGCACGGCGTCCGAAGAAGCGCTTCGTGGCGTGAGCGTCGGGGGTGCGGCCGCTTCCGCCTCCGCCATCATCTCTGCCTCCTCTTCCTCAGTTCCCTCAGACCCGGCCCTGGCCTCGCCCACGGCCCCAGCGCCGGCTCCGCTGGCGCCCGACGTGTTCGGCGCGCGGCTGTTGGTAGGGACAGATGGGTAGTGCTCGCCACGTCATAGGATGCAATTTGACGAATGAAACGAGGGTTCGAAATGTGTGTGATGACGTGGCGGGCACTGTTCTTCCGTCCCTAGCTAGCGGCGGCGCGCAGCGAGGCGGAGGCACTGTTCCGCGACAGCCTGTTCGGGCTGGAGGTGCTGTGGCGGGGGCCGCTGGCTGACCTGCGCCGCGAGCTGACCGCCCGGGAGTCCAAGGACACGGTAGAGCCTGGCGGACATTGCTCCACGTCATAGGGATGTCATTTGACTCCATAGATGAGGGTTCAACGTGTGTTTGATGACGTGACGGGCAACATCTGCCAGGCCCTAGGACACGGAGTTAAACTCCGCCGCAGTCGACCGGGAGCTGCACGCGGCGTCGGAGGATGCCGCAGCGGAGGTGGGGCGGTGCAGGCTGACCCCAGGTTGACCACATGTTGACAGCAGGTTGACCTCGGGCTGACCGCGCTTATTTTCCGCACTTGAACCTATGATGTGATGAATCGCTTTCGAACGTTGCTTTCAACTTCAACTTGCGCCGCTACACGGAGGCCGAGCAGACGATCGAAAGCCTGGCGCTCCCTCTGCCCCCCGGAGAGCTGGCGCGCGCGACGGGCGCCGCCGCAGCCGCTGCAAGCGCTGCGCTGGCACGCCGCATCGCCCCCTACGCCGCATCCGCCGCACCTCGCCACGCACGCGCCTTGGTAGGGCGGTGCAGGTTGACCCGGGGTTGAACCCGGGTTGACCGTGCTTGGCTTCACCTTTTGAGGCTAAAATGTGAAGAACCGGTTTCAGATTTTGCTTTACATGTCAACTAGCGCCCCTACACCGTGCGCCGCCTCGCTGCCGCGTGCAACGCCGCCATCACAGCTGCCAAGCTCGCGTCAGCGGAGGAGGAGGCGCGGATATTGGCGGCGGCGGTGAAGGCGGCGCTGCGCCGGTACGACCTGGATATGACCGCCGCCACCATCCGGGCCGCAGCCGAGCCCCCGGCGGCGGCGGAGGTGCTGCCCATGTCGGCCAGGGAGGTCAAGTCACTGGACGCCACGGCAGGGGGGGTACTGAGAACACGCACTCGACCGACGTTGAATCTCAACCTCCAACACCTCCTCCTCCACCGCTTCCGCCTCCTCCACCTCCTCCGCCTCCTCCTCCTCCTCCTCCTCCTCCTACTCCTCCTCCTCCGTATAAGCATTCCACCTGAAGATTAGTCATGCCCCGATCTCGGTTGAGTGCCTGATCTCGATGGCCCTCCTCCACGGCGCGGCTGGCGGCGCTGGAGGCCTTCGACGTGTCCATCCTCGGCCAGGACGAGGCTTGCGAAGCCAACGCCACAGAAACGGATGGTGACGTAGGCGGGATCCAGCAGCGGCCCCAGCAGCGGTCGGGCACGGCGTGGCTGGCGAAGAGCTCGGCGGGGTCGATGCACCGCACGCACGCGGAGAAGGGCCTGACCGAGCGCGGCAGGGAATTCATTGACGACAAGCACTCGAATGACGCTGTTTCTCCTCCTGCTCCTCCTCGTCGTCCTCTTCCTCCTCCTCCTCCTACTCCTCCTCCTCCTCCTCCTCCTCTTCCGCTTGCTCACCGCGTCTGCATGAACAATCACACTCAAGGTGAGCGGTGCTCCAAGCTCGGTCGAGTGCTTGTTCTCAGTGTTCCTTCTGATCGGCGCTGACTGGACGCGCCGCAACGAGGCCGCCGCCGCGGAGCGCTGCGCCGGCGCGCGCGAGGCTGCCGTTGCGGGCGTCGAGGCCGAAACAGACAACCTCTCGCTCCCCGATCTCGCGTCTTCCCTCTTTTCCAAGGTCAACGACATCACGGCCCACCATACCGCCAAGTTTAACACCGTCACCACCGCCATCAACGACACGGCGGCAGGGCCTTGCGGATATCGCTTGCCATGTCACAGGGTGCCGGCTAAATCAAGAGACGAGGGTTCAAAGTGCGAGTCGACGACGTGGCGAGCAATGTCCGCCAGACCACGACATGGAATGCCATTCAAATTAACAGTCGAGGGTTGAACGTGCGTATCGATGATGTGAGGAGCGATATCTAACATGCCGCGGCAGGGTGCCATCGGAATTCAGTGACGAGGGTTCAACGAGCGTGTGATGACGTGGCAAGCAATATCCGCCGGGCCTAACACGACGGCGTACGCAGCGGCGCGTGCGGAGCTGACCAGGATGCTGTCCGACCACACGGCGGTCACCATGGACCAGAACGCGCGCCACTGGCAGGGGCTTACACTCAGCAACTTTTCGGATGAACGTAAGCAACATACTGTAGGACGCAGGGTGGCATCAGTGACAAAAACGGCTCAGGTGCAGATGAAAGGTGGAATGGTGTGAGCCCGTATGCACTGGCACGCGCGACTGGCGCCCGTGAGCGCTGCTGCGCTGCAGCAGCTCAACCTGGACATGTCGTGCACGGCTGCTGCTGCCGCTGCGTGGCGCAAGACGGCGTCTACCGGGCCACGCGCTGCCGCCGACGCCGTCGTTGAGGCTAGCACGCCCTCCGCCGCCACCACCTGGCGCGACAAGCTGGCGTGGCGCAAGTCGGCGGCGTCCTCGGCGACCGCCGGCGCCGGGGCCAAAGCAGCCAACCTGACCGCCAGCGCCGCCTGGTAGGGCGGTGCAAGGTTGACCCCGGGTTGACCGCGCTTGGGTCCCGCGCTTGACGCTAATATATGATGAGCTGCTCTCAAACTTTACATTCAATTTCAGCTTGTGCCGCTACAGCCTGGCGCGACACGGCATGGATCTGCGTGCGCGACGCCGTGCCCCGAATCTTCGACCGCCACGCCACCTCGGTGTGGGTGGCCGAGTTCGAGGCGCGCCGCCAGGGCCACACCGCGGACAGGCGCGACCTCGTGCACAACATGGTGTGGACCCTGGACTGCACACTCCGACCGAGACGTCATTGGCTAGATGCTCGTGTATCCTCCTCTCCCCCTCCTCTTCCGCCTCCTCATCCCCTCACATCCCCTCACCCCTCTCTTCCTCCCCTCTCCTCCTCCTCGCCTCCCCTCCCCTCTCTTCATCCTCACCTGATTATGCTCCGCATGTGGTATGCTGCAATCTGACCACACAACACTACTGATGTGGGCCCCTGGTGGACGACGGACGCCACGGTGCGGGAGGTAGCGCGGGTGTTCGTGGCCACGGACCTAGCGGGACACCGGGAGACGGTCCGCGCCACCTTCCGCGCCATCCTCGCCGTGGCCGCCGCTCTGGCCGCCAGCACCGCGTGGGTCACGTGGTAGGGGGGGGTTATGAGAACACGCACTCGACCGACGTTGAATCGATGAGCCGAGTCGACCCGTCTGTCTGAGGAGGTTGTTGAGACAATGCACTCGACCGACGTTGAGTCTCCTCCTCCTCATCCTCCTCCTCCACCTCCTACGCGCGTCTGTATAGCAATGAGCATTCATACTGACAGTTAGTCTTGCTCCGGTATTGGTCGAGTGCTTGTTATCAATGACCCTCCTCGGCGGTCGCGGCTGTGGACGGGCCTGTTCAAGCGGCGCGACGGGGACGGAGCACGCGCGCCCTCGCCGCGGCCCCCCACGCCGCCCATGACGACCGCGGACGCTGTGGCGGCGGCAACCAGCAAGCCTGCGCCGTGGGCATGGGGTTACACTCGTCCACTTTTGGCTCAACCTGAGCCGTTTCCGTCACTGAAACCTCCCCTATGATGGATTCCTGACCTCTGTAGTGGGCCCCTGACCCCCCTACAATGTGCACCTGACCCCCTACAATGGGCTCCTGACCCACCTATAATGGGCACCTGACCCCCGTATCAACTTAAATACCATGAGAAGTGCTCAAGTTAAGCCGAGAAGTGGATGGGTGTACTCCCCTGACCGTGGGTGGCGCCTCCGCCGCCGCTGCCTAAGCAGGCGGGTGTCCCGAGCGGGTGGCTCAAGGGCGACCGGAGCAGGCCGGTGTCGTCCCTCGAAGCCGCCTCCACCCCGCTGCCGGGCAGGGGGGCTATTGATAACATGCATTCCATCGACGTTGAATCTCCTCTACCTTCTCCTCAGTATCTTCCTCCTCCTCCTCCTCCTCCTTCTCCTCCTCTTCGTCCTCCTCCATCCCCTCCTCCTCTCGCCGTCCTCCTCATGCTTCTCCTCCTCCTCCTCTTCCGCGCGTCTCTACGAGTATTCACACTCAAGGTAAAGTCATGAAGCGATCTCGGTCATGTGCTTTTTGTCAATGACCCTGCTGCCGGACGACGCTACCGGCCCGTCACACACCCCCGACACCGTGGCCGCATCGCCGCAGCCGCGCTACAACACCTCCAGCCCGGACTACCAGCCGCCGACGACGCAGCAGCTGCGGCGCGGGATGTTCTCTACCTTCACTTCAGCCGTCAAAGCTGGCAGGGGCTTGAGCTCGTCCACTTATCAGCTCAACCTGAGCCGTTTCTATCGCTGAAACCTAGAAATAGGCCGATTTCGGTACATCGCTTCCCGCGCTGAGCGCTGACGCTCTGTGCGCAACTGTGTATCCCGTATGGGCATTCAACCTGGCGCCCGCTTTCCTGCGCGGAGCGCTGACGCTCTGCCCGCAACTCTGTATCGGCATTTCACCCAGGCGATATACCGAAATCGGCCTATTACCGAACGTACACAACGAAAAGTGATCACGTTGATCCAAGAAGTGGACGAGTGGAAGCCCCTGCCACTTGAAGCAGCGAATCCCGTGCTATTCGCCGCCGCGCAGCCGCTGCCGGCAGGGGTTTCCACACAACCACTTCTCACTTCACAACCTGAGCCGTTTTTGTCTCTGTGGCCACAGCCAACGTCCACTTTTCAGCTCAACTTGAGCTATTGTTCGACCCCAAAGCCACCAAAATTCGATCTATCTCTACGAAAAGTGCTCACGTGAAGCCGATAAGTGGACTGGCTTAAGGCCACCAAAAGTGCTCACGTCAAGCCAAAGAGTGGACGAGTGTAAGCCCCCTGGCTGCCGGACGACCCCCCGTTCTCCGAGTACTCTCCGAATCATGGGGGAGGCTCAGGAGGGACAGCGAGGTCAGGGGGGTCGGGTGGGTACCAGGAGGAGGAGGCGGGGGCATGGCAGGCAGGGCCAGGGCATTACAATGGTTCCCTCTTCAGCGCAATTTGTGTTGAGAGTTCCACGGTTCTCATATATAATTCAACGCGCATGAGCATCGTTCACTTCTCGAGGAGCCTGTTGCGCAGCATTCAGCGTCTTTGAGTGATATCAGATAAGGGTTCAGGGGACTACACATCTGGCAGTCGAGCTGAGGAGGGAACAGTCCAGGTGAGGTGTCCAGGGGGAAAAAAGCTGGCAGTTGAGCTGCAAACGGAAAGGTACGGTCGAGCGGCCCTTGGAGCAGGACAACTACTCGACGGGAGAGAAGGGGGGACTGTCGGACGGGGACGTCGACGGCGACGGCTACTTCGTGAGCCCCCCGCGGTACGGCGCGAGCCGCTACAACACCTCCACGCCCTCGCCCTCGCCCTCGCCCTCGCCGCCGGAGCCCAGGCAGCCCCCTTCTCCACTGCGCATGACGGTGGCGGACATGACGGTGGGACTTGGGCAGAACGCCTGACACTTGGGCTCACTTTGGACCCTCGTTCCTCGAGTTACGGCCACCCTGTGACGTAACTGTGACGAAGCGAGCGTAAGCATGACACCTTCCCCGTAGTTCACCACATTTTTCACCCTCGTTCCTTCACTTAGATACCGCCATGTGATGTGGCAAGCTTGATACACTGGGCGGGCTCTTGATTTACATACCGCCCTGTGACGTGGCGAGCGTGCTCCACCGGGGTCCCTACGCGACGGCTGAGATCGCGTCCGTGCGCGCCGGGGACCATCCCGCGGCGGCGCGCATGGTGGGCTTCCACCACCACCGCGACACCCACGACCTCGTCGTCGCCGCGGGCGGGCCCACCACTGAGGTAGGGCGGCGCAATGTTGACCCCAGCTTCACCGGGTGTGCGGTGCTTGGTCTTAGGGCGATGCAGGATGACCCCGTTTAACCCGGGTTGACCACGCATGGTCTCAGCGCATGAAGTTCGATATTATGTATTTTACCTTGCTAACGTTAATCGAGCCCCAAGGCGCTTCATATGGTGAGCATGTACCAGATCCCTCCGCCATTTCAAACCTTGCTGTCCATGTCAATTTGCGCCACTACATGGAGGACGCCCGCGCGTTGGCGGAGTGGCACGTGAAGGTTCTGGGGTACGTGAGGCTGCGCACGGCGGACGACGCGCACATGAGCGACCCGTGGCGCGAGACGCCGTACGTCATGGGCAGGGCCTTCCACTCCTCCACATCTCAACTCAACCAGGACCGTTTTGAGCAACTTAAACCACCCAAACCAGCCCACGTATCCCGCAAAATGTTCCAACGTCAAGCCGAAAAGTGGACAAGTGCTTCCCAATGCTTCTCAGTGCTTCTCAACTCGAACTGAGCCGTGTTTTGTTACTGGAACCACCCAAATCAACCAACGTGTCCCTAAACATATGCTCACCTTGAGCCGACAGGTGGACGAGCGTAAGCCCCTGGTCACTCTTCCACTGCTCAACTCAACATGAGCCGTTTTTGGTTATTTAACCCAGCCAAACCAGTCAGCTTATTTATCCCTCAAAAGTGTTCACGACAAGCCAACAGCCCCTGGGAACGGGCGTGCTGCAGCGCTATGCCAATCGCATGTAAAGCGGCCGGCCACCCGCGTGTGAAGCAGTAGTCGCGAGAGAGAGTCGACCGCTTGCTTCCACGCACACGCACAAAACACACGATGTAGGATGATGATACAGTACTGTACCAAGAGGATGATACATTACTGTACCACACACACGCACACATGAAATTACCTGACACATGCACATCGTTGACTGTACATACACGATGATGCACCCAAAAACATTGCTTTCTCTTGTACATAGAGTCGAGCTCTCGACAGCATACTTGTAACATGATATGTAGATATGAGACCATCGATGCATGAACCCACCCTCATGAACGCGCGCGTGGGTCGCGAGTCGGCGGCAGCAGTGGCAGTGGTGTACAGGCGCACTGCTGCTGTGAATGTATACGCAAACAGATAGGGGACGGGGTCGTGGTGTCCGGTGCCCCGCGTCTGGCTCAGTGGTGGTGACGACACGCGGGGTGGCGGCGGCGGCGGGCGAGTCGAGTCGTTGTGTTATATAATCCCGTGATTCTCTGATTCTCAAAAACGCCTCTCAATTTGTGGTGCTATCCCGTGTGCTAAGTGGCGAGCCTGCCTGCCCAATGCCCCTCCCCTCGCCACCGCCCCTGCTCTCGTAATATACTCTCGGTACCTACGACCGACCGATGTTATAATCCGCGCCGCGCGCCGCTTAGGCGACGGTGAAGGACGCCCAGGTCTGCTTGAGGTCGCGCTCCTGACCCTTGAACCAGCGCTTGTCGCCGGACTGCAGCTTCATGGTGTACAGGATGCCGTCGCTCACCGTGGCGGCGATCAGCTGGTGGCGCCCGCCCTACATGTGGAGCCACAGCTTGAAATCGAAAGCAAAGCTCGGATGCGGTTCATCATATTTCAGTTCAAACAGCTGGAACAAGGCGTTTCAACACGGGTTTCAGGGCGGGGGTTGGGGGAGACTGGGCGAGGGGCGGGGATGAGAAGCAGAGGGAGGGACAAGGACGGGGGTGGGGATAGGAAGCGGCAGGGGGACGGAGACGGGGGCGGGGGAGGGGGTGACTGAAGGAGGGGGAAGGGGGGGCTGGGGGAGAGGGAGGAGGGGACTGGGGGAGGGGGAAGGAGGAGGTTGCCGAGGCTGTAGCTGCAGCCCCCAGGGGCCTTTCAAGTTGCACCGCCTCACCTCGTCACCGTCGGCGGTGCGCGTGAGCACCTCGTAGTAGTAGTAAGTCTTGCCCTTGTTGGACTTGGTGAAGACGTCAAGCACGGCGGCCGTGGACACCTTGTTCGCGGCGAACCCACCCTCGGAACGCGTCTCGCCGTTGGATAGAGACTGGCGGACATGGCTCGACACGTCACACCGTGTACTTTGAAACCAGCCTCTCATGCTCAACAGCACTCTATGACGTGGCCTGGCGGAACCATCGACACGCACGTTGAGTCATCATCCCGTACGACACCTTCGTCTTTGAACGCTCTTGAGTCGACATCCGTCTTTGTACCGTGTCTCTAGACTTGGCAGCTTCGCACTCTATGACGTGGCGAGCAATATCCGGCAGGCCGCACCGTTGTACACCTGTTGGCCCAGCAGGTACCCGATGGACTCCAGGTACTTCTCCGGCGACCCGAAGTCCGATATCCAGGGCCGGGCAGGAAATGTTCGAACTGTCACGGAGGGCATTTAAGTCCGTAAAAATGAACAAGGTTGAAAATGTGTTGGAAGCGTAGATATTTAGCGAACCGGGGACAGACAGCGCCGGCGCCGGCGCTGGGACCGGGGCCGGGGCCGGGGCCGGGGCCGGGGCAGGGGCCAGGGCTGGGGGGAAACACGGGCCTGGGGGCGGGGACAGGGACGCGGGCGGGGCTGGGGCGTCGCTGGGGCTACAGACAGTGCCGGGGCCGGGGCTGGCAGGCCCTGCCTCGATCTTGGACTTGGGGGTCTTCTCGGTCAGCACCGAGATGTTGGTCACCTGGTCGAAGTTGTCCTCGAAGCTGCGGGGAGGAAGCGGGGGAGAGGACGAGGTGGTTGGGTGGTCAGTAAGGCAAGCTCCCTCAACCTGAGTGTACCAGTAAACCCGTATACACTTGCCGCATCCTCCTCCTGCTCCACGGCCTGCCCACTCATTCCCTCGTCACGTCAACCGGGCCGTCCGCTTATGGTGTTCGGTTGTACCGGTGCACCCGAACACACTCGCCGTCCTCCCTGGCCTGGCCGCTCGTTCCCGCTTCAGCTCAACTTCAGTGTCCACTAATGGTGTACCGGTGCACCCGTGCACACTCGCCGCATGCTTCTCCCTGGCTTGGCCACTCGTTTGGCATCCCGGCGTCGCCTCAGTTTCTTCCCCGCCACGCCTCCTGTCCCTCATATCCCTCCTCCTTCCACCCTGCCCGCCTCGCCCGTGTCCCCTCTCCCCGCCACACCGTTGGGTATTGAATTAAGTTGATAAGGACACACTGCTCACTGCGGGGGCACTGATTGGCACACGGCCCAGTCGGTCGTGAGGAGGGTAAGAGGAGGGCGGGGGCGGGGCTGCGGGGGAACTTACTACACGTCCTGGTTGGGGAACGGGCGCTCGCGGCTGGGGTTGTACTTGGACGGCAGCAGGAAAGCGTAGCCATCGCCGGAGTAGGGGATGAAACCTGAGAAGCACACAGAGAGTGGATATTGCGTCAATCTCTCAGAAATACTCGTCAGAAAGAAAGTACGCTGTCCCCGGACTCCGTGCGTCGTCGCGCCCCCGCCCCCCCACCCATGACGATATACCACAACCGACGCCTCCTGTGTACGCGTCTCACCACGCCCCCAAACGCTGCGCCAGGCTGCCCCCCCAATACGCGGCAGCAGTGCGTGGGTTCCCCCGTCATCCGACGTGTCCAGCTTCCCCGTGGCGTCCTCCCCGTTGTTCGCGAAATGAAAACTGAATCCCGCTGCTGCGCCGGAGGCTGCTGCCGCGACGTACCGGAGGTGTTGGTGGTGGCGGACCCCCAGATGTTGGCACCCTCGCCGTACGCCGCGAAGGACGGCTTCGCCACTGCGGCGGCGCCGGCAGCCTGCGACAGGAGCGACGACAAAACACGTCAGCGATTGTTCGGCATATCCGAGACAGAAAACTAAAATAATTTCTCCCAAGGGGTTTTGCACCCTCCGTCCGTACACGCCGCGCCAGCCATGCCCCGGCGCGCGAACCGATCGCCGTCAGGCGGGACACTGACAACATCATGGTTGGCAAGCGGATGCAACCATCCTGGCGGCGTAGGGACCCCGGCGCACCGTGAAGATGGAGAGAGCCGCGCGACGGGAGGTGTCCTCCGCGGAAGCCGCGAGGGTGACCACCGACTTGCGGGATGTCGTGGCCGGGGCGACGGCGCGGGCCTTCAGGCTTTCGGCGCGGCCGGTGAAGGCGGGGCGGGCCACAACGGCGGAGGCGGTGGTGGTGAGGGACGCCATGGTAGGCTGTGTGGTTGAGAGGGAGACGGGGGTAGGGTGCGGGAATGAACGCGCTTCCTGCCTCCGTCGCGGGCAAACTCCTCTCCCTCCTCTTTCCTCTGTGAGTCATTTTGTACATTCTTGAGTAAATAGACCTCCGATTCGCCATATCAATCCTCTCAATCTTGAGTCCTCGAATCTCATTGGCCAGGCCAAATGAGGTGGATTTTGCATTGCTGGTATCGAAGGAAGAAACGGTTTCAGAAGATGGGCAAAAAAACGGTCGGGTGGCGCACATCGGGTGGGCCGATTGCGCGCTGCGGTTGAAGGCGCCCGCGTCGCGGCCAGGCCGCCGCCGGGCCGGGGCACGTACCGTGTTCAGCCAGGCTTGCGAGAACCGAACACGAAACGATTTGTGATTTTGTGTACGAGAATCTGCCAGAGCCACCACCGCCACCTACCCGGCACCCGTGTCCAACCTTTTGCGTTGTGGACGGGGATAACGCGCCGCGCGTGGTGGCGTGACTCGGCGGCGTACCGCGCGCGATAACCTGCCGCAGTCATCCAGCACCGCGCGCCGCAACGTTCGCGCCACGGCGGCCCACAGGTACGTCGCAAAGACGCAATAAAGGGAGAGAGCGCGCCTCGCGCTATTAACGTAGAACTTGCGCCTTTACCTACGGTATACCTCCTTGACACGGCACGTGTAGCGCTCAGATCAGAGCTCGGGTACTACTCGTAGGGTTTTTAGGACGAAACCCTAATCCCGCGCCCGTGTTGCCCGCAGCGGGTTCGTGCCAGGTGGCCATTTGTGCACGCCCGCCCACCACGATGACGTCGCGCGCGGGCCGAGCCGCGGCGACAGCGCTGGGACGCCACGCCTGGCGCCACCTTCAGCGTGACCCTACGCCCGCCGCCGCCTCGCTCACCCGGCGCCTCGCGCCGACGTCGCCGCCGCCGCCGCAGCAGCAGTGCCGTTTATTTTTTGATATGGTACCAAGCTTCGACGAGCTCCGCGCGCGTTCCTTCTCCAGCAAGAAGGCGGGGAGTTTACCGGGTTTACCAGCGCACCAGTGAGGTGTGTTCGGGGGACGCCAAAGCCTGCCAGTGCCTCGTGCCAGCTGTGACGGCCCAATGCATGCGACCACTCGTAGCGCCCTGGTAGTACAAGCACACGTCGCCCCTCTCTTCTTGTTTGTTCAAACTGTCTTCAGCTCAGCTTTCGTTTGAGCACCTTCGACGTACGACTGCGCGTACGCGGTGCGGGGATAGCTCGAGTGGCGTCAGGGAAAGGGCGAACCACGTCGTGCCACTAACGCCTAGCGGTACAAGTCGAGCTGGAAGGGGAGCGCAAGTTGTCGTACTTCGTACCCCGGAGGCGGCGATGTGGCGGTCGAAACCAAGGGGACTGGTGAGGTGCCCTCCGGTGCCGAGGCACGTGTCAGCACGAGTGACTCATGGCGGTGGGCACGAACGAGATATCCCGCGCCACCCTTCTCCGAGACCATCGTACCGGTACCGCCACCTGGGGGCAACGCCAATGCCTCTTCGTGCCGGTGCCACCGACGCACTCGAAGGTCTCCAGGGTCTCAGCATCGCGTCGACGACCGCCACGACCCGACTTTTCACCACTAAATATTTTCGTGACTCAAACCACCCTCACAAGTTGTCGCAACGTGTCGGGCCCTGCTGCGCGATAGTGCCGCACTCGGCGGACAAGCTGTTCGCGGTGGTGGCGGACGTGGGGCGGTACGACGAGTTCGTGCCGTTCTGCGCGCGCTCCCGCGTGCTGAAGCAAATCGCGCCGGAGCGCTTCGAGGCCGAGCTCGAGATCGGCTTTCGGCAGGGAGTGAAACATTTTATGATTACTTTTGATTTCCTCCTCCCTCCTCCCTCCTCCTCCCTCCTCCTCATCCTCCTCCTCCTCCTCCTCCTCCTCCTCATCATCATCCTGCTCCTCCTTCTCCTCCTCCATCGCATCCTCATCCTCCA
>Ga0307488_10002836_pt1 | contig 14576 bp, 9 predicted proteins | sample SB02metaG_FD_202248 | JGI IMG/M metagenome (GOLD analysis project Ga0307488, IMG submission 202248) | Sea-ice brine microbial communities from Beaufort Sea near Barrow, Alaska, United States - SB 0.2 | ecosystem: Environmental > Aquatic > Marine > Coastal | place: USA: Alaska | collected 2017-05-06 | reverse complement strand
CTTTATTTGTTGAAATACTCAAGCAATCAATACCCGATAAATTAATCAACCACTCCAAGCCAGGCAATGCTTGCCTCAGTTAGTCAATTCGAAAGCTCATCACACGGAGAAACGCAAAAGAACACTTTTATACTATTACTTCATCAATTGACTATGACTAAAATGAAATGGATTATTTACATAAACGTAGTATAAATGGATAGCACCGTGATTTCTTTACGAAAGATCTTTTTATATAATCTTAACGTAGATAATTCATAGGTTTTTTTTACATTTAGTCCCAGTAAATTCAAATTTTTCCATTTTACCGCCTATAAGTCTCGCTTTATCGTATTTAATGCCCATTTTTTAACCTTTGCGTTACAATTTTCACATAAAATTTTCATCGAAATATTTCCGAAATAGTTTCGTTAGTTGATTTTATTTAGGGAGCTAATTTGTTGTGTAGTAAAAGTAAGCCAGGCGTGTGATTTTTACACAGACGAGAGTTTAAACACATACATGACCTTGTATATTTTAACATTGCCACAAAAACAAGAAATTTAAGGACACACATGAAAACTAGAATATTTACTAAAACCCCATTAGCGGCTAGCTTGTCGCTAATATTGGGCGTCGGCATCATAGCACCTGGTTATGCGCAGGAAGCTGCTGACAATGCAGAGGCTGACACTACCGAGGTTATTGAAATTAAAGGTATCCGTGGCAGTATGATTAAATCTATGGATGTGAAGCGCACATCTACAGGTATTGTTGATTCTATTAACGCAGAAGATATCGGTAAATTCCCTGATAGTAACCTTGCGGAATCACTACAGCGTATTACTGGTGTTTCAATTGAGCGCTCAAACGGCGAAGGCGCTAAAGTAAGTGCGCGTGGTTTTGGGCCAGACCGTAACTTAGTTCTATTGAATGGTCGTCAAATGCCTACCACTACTGGTGAGCGTAACTTTGATTTTTCTAATTTAGCCGCAGAGGGTGTTAGCGGTGTAGAAGTTTATAAAACGTCGATGGCAGATCTTCCTACCGGTGGTATTGGTGCTACGATTAATATTTTAACAGCTAAGCCGCTGAATAGTCCTGGTATGAAGGCAACGTTTAGTATTGAAGCTTTAGATGATGCGACAACCAAGAAAGGTAGTGCTACTCCGCAACTTTCGGGTCTCTATTCCAATACAAGTGACGACGGTAAGTTCGGTATTGCGATATCAGGCAGTTATTCAGAGCGTGAAAGTGGTAGTCAGCAAGCACAGACTTCTTTTTTCCGCAGTTTTGCTGGTGATTTTAACGATTGGGGCGGTGTACCAAACGATGATTCACAAACTAATCGGTTTGGCGACAGTGATATCTTTTCAGTACCACAAGCAACAATCTATAGATTTGAAGAACAGCAACGTAAAAGATCTAATGCTCAGCTAGTGTTGCAGTATAGACCGATGGATAACTTGACGGCTACTGTAGATTATCTCTATGTACAAAAAGAAAATGATACGCAAAGCAACGCTATTTCTGCTTGGTATAATTTCGGTGACACGACGAACGTTTGGTCTGATGGACCTATCTCGTCACCATTAATATATTCAGAAGATCATGGCGACAACTTTTCAGACCTTGCCATAGGTGGTCAAAACTTTAGTGTTAAAGATGATACTAAGTCTTTGGGATTGAACTTAGAGTGGCAGGTTAATGACAAGCTGAATCTGCAGCTTGATCATCATGAGTCTTCTGCAAACAGCAGCCCTAATAGTCCTTTAGGTTCAGGTAACGAAATGCAGCTGCGCGCGCTAGTTCGTCAAAATACGGCGACTGATTTTACCGGTGAAAGACCTGTTCTATCTGTTCAAGGAGGCAATTCTGCTACAGCGACTGATTTCCAAGTTACAGGTAGTGTCTTTACAAATATTAAAAATGCATCTGAAATGTCACAAACCCAATTCAATGGTCAATATGTCTTGGAAGAACGTGGCAGTATCGATTTTGGTATCGCCCTAACCAACTCACAAAATCGTGCTCGCATAAAAGGTGTACAACGCAACAACTGGGGTGGCGAGGGCCCAACTGGTTTGTTTGATGATTTGTTATTTCCTCGTGACATATTAAGTCAATTCGACAATCTTAGTGGTGGAAATTTTGATGGACATACTGGTCCGGTTGAAATTTTGACTCAATACTTTGATTTTGATTTTGCTGCGGTAAGAGATATTGCAGCAGCAAATTTAAGCGTCCAGTCTGCGGCTGTTGGTGATTGCGGCAACTCATTCTGCCCATCTACTGACTATGCTTCAGATGCCGACCAATATACTAGAGAAGAAATGACCTCGGTTTATGTCCAATATAATTATGAAGGTGAAATTGGGGATATGTTTTACGATGTCCATTTGGGCGTGCGTTATGAGGAAACTGATATAGAATCAATTTCTTCTGTACCTGAGTTTCTTCCTTCAGCACTTTGGAATGGCGTAACCGAGGTAGCACTTGTCGGCACTGGCAACGTAGTATACGGCACGAAACAAGCCAGCTATGATCATACGCTTCCAAGTATCAACTTTAATATAAATGTAACGGATGACATTGTATTGAGAGCTGCTTACAGCGAGACTATTGGACGTCCAAGATACAATCAAATGATAGGTGGTACCCGATTAGCCGCTAATGCTCGATTTAATGGTGGTACTGGTGCAGGCGGTAATCCTGGTCTATTACCTCTCGAATCTACCAACATCGACTTCTCTGCCGAATGGTATTATGACGAAGGTAGTTATATTTCTTTGGGTTATTTCACCAAAGATGTTGAAAACGATATTCTGACACTGCCTGTAGATACTCAGCTTAATATACTTAATCCGGCTACTGGTATTTATGTAGAAGAAGCACTTCTTGCGGTTGGTACTGACGGCGAAGCGCAACGTCAGTATATATTTGATACCTACGGTGCTACTGATCCTAATGTTTATTTAGACGCAGGCAATATTGTTATTGCTGGTAACCCAGCAATCAATGACCTATTGAATTTCAAGGTTGAAACGCCACTAAATGTTGAGGGCACAACCGGTTATGACGGTATAGAATTCGCTGTTCAACACTTATTCGGCGAAACAGGCTTTGGTGGCATAGTTAACTACACGGCAACTAATACAGACAACGTGCATGACGACTATGTTTTGGCCCCGCAGTTGGCTGAACTAGGCATTAGTGATTCTGCTAACGTGGTTGGATTCTATGAAATGGATGGTTTGTCAGTGCGTATTGCTTACAACTGGCGTGATAAGTACATCGTATCGTTGGTTCAGGATGGCGGTGCCGGACCTGGTCCTCGCTACATTGAAGATTATGGCCAATTAGATTTGACTGTAAGCTACGAAGTACCGCAGGTTAAAGGCTTAACGGTTTACTTGAATGGTATAAACGTAACGGAAGAGAATCTGCGCGTAAGTGGACGTGCTGAAGAGCAGGTTCTTGCGGCAATTCAACAAGGAGCTCGTTACTCGTTTGGTGCACGTTACACCTTCTAGTAATGACTTAAGCTATTGACTGTAGCTAATAAATAGGTCAAGTAGGCCGCTGGATTAATTATAATCCATGCGGCCTCTTTTATTATTAATACCAAAATACTTTTCCAAAAGAATCAAAATTAGGTTTTACATTGAGAGTTATATTTTAGTTGAGTGATCAATACTCTTTTTCAAACCGTTAAAACCACATTAACATTAGTACTAAGGGTCTTAATGCTAGACCTTAAAGCTATGCATACTCGGTGAGTTGTAATTCTAATGTTGGTTTAGTAGAATTTTTGAGTCTTTTTGAAACATATTTAAAGTCAGGTAAGTAAATGCACAAGCCGTTAAGAAAAATAGTCATTGTCGGTGGTGGTTCTGCAGGTTGGCTAACCGCTGGTATCATAGCAGCAGAGCATTCAACAGACCCTAATTCAGGTATCGAAGTTACCCTGGTTGAATCAGCAGATGTCGCTCCTATCGGTGTCGGTGAGGGCACATGGCCCTCTATGCGCAGCACTCTGAAAAAAATGGGTATTTGTGAAACGGATTTTTTATTGGAGTGTGATGCCAGTTTTAAGCAAGGCTCAAAATTTTCGAATTGGTACACCAATACTAATGAACATTATTATCATCCGTTTACTTTGCCGCATGGTTTTAACGACACCAACCTCGCACCGTTTTGGCAACCTTATAGGGACAAGGTAAGTTTTGCTGATGCTGTAAGCGTGCAAAGCCATTTAGGTGAGCACGGCTTGGCGCCTAAACAGATTTCTACTGCAGAGTACGACTTTAATGCTAATTACGGTTATCATCTAGATGCGGGAAAGTTTGCGGGGTTGTTACAAAAGCATTGCACCACAAAGTTAGCGGTTAAACACATTATAGATCATGTTACTCAGGTTAATAGCTCCCAAACCGGAGATATCGCCTCTATTACCACTAAAAATCATGGTGATATTGCGGGTGATTTGTTTATCGACTGCACAGGTACTTCATCTCTTTTACTGGCTAAACACTACGGGGTCCCGTTTGTTAGTACAAAACACATTTTATTTAATGATTCTGCATTAGCAGTGCACGTACCTCATCCGGATCCAGACAGCCATATCGCTTCTTTTACTTGTTCTACGGCGCAAACGGCGGGTTGGATATGGGATATAGGGCTACCGTCACGACGAGGCGTTGGTTATACTTATTCCAGCACACATATTACTGACCTCGATGCAGAAAAAGAGCTACGTGACTACATTACCCCTATAATGGGTGAGAGCGCGGCGCAGTCTGCTAAAATACGCAAGATAGCCTTTTCTCCAGGACATAGAGCAAAATTTTGGCATAAAAACTGTGTGGCTGTCGGTTTATCTGCTGGCTTTATTGAGCCCTTAGAGGCGACTGCTTTAGCGTTAATAGAACTTTCTGCAAAAATGATCAGCGAGCAGTTACCAGCAGATCGCGAGGCAATGGATCTGGTGGCCAAACGCTTTAATGCTAAATTTTTACATCGCTGGGGTAACGTGGTTGATTTTCTCAAGCTACACTATGTATTGAGTAAGAGAACTGATTCCGAGTATTGGCGTCAGATTTCCGATGTGACACAATTACCTGATACGTTAAAAGAACAATTGTTGTTGTGGAAAACTCAGGCTCCTTATCATTACGATTCTACTCACACGGAAGAAATGTTTCCCCCAGCAAGTTTTCAATATATTCTTTATGGTATGGGCTTCATTACCCAGCCCAGTTATACAAAGAGGGTAGATGAGTCCAAGAAAGCGCAGATATTATTTGCTGAAAACGTTAAACACACGAAGCAACTATTATCCGCACTACCTTCTAATCGTGAGTTACTTAATAAAATTAAACTATACGGCTTACCAAAAATTTAGTCACAATATGTGTTTTAATAAAAAAAACAGATTATCACACTGATAAACAATGAACTTTGGAATAAAAATGGCAAACACTGAACCACTCAATAGTATCGATCATCAACATATAAAAATAATTACCGAACGTTCGGAAAAATACGGTGACAATCTTTGGTACAGCCTTACATTCCCTGCCGAGTTTAGAAGTGTGCAAGCCTACTACCCAATATTTTTTAATAAAGATGTCAATACTGGCGAATTCTTTGCAGTCGCGATGTTTGGATTTCAAGAAAAAGAAAATCTGTTTTTGACCAATGATAAATGGGACGCGCCTTACGTTCCATTAAGTGTTGCCCGACAGCCCTTTTTGATTGGTTTGCAAAAGGTGAATGAGGATGGTCAAGATAAAGAGCAAAGAGTATTACATATTGACGTGAGCCACCCTCGCGTAAACCAAGAACAAGGCCAAGCATTGTTTTTAGAGTTCGGCGGAAATACGCCTTATCTTGACACTGTCGCAGATATGCTTGAGGCAATTCATCATGGCATGGTGGATAGTAAACTATTTATAAACCTGTTAATTGAGTATGAACTATTAGAGCCATTCACCTTAGAGATTGAGTTGAACGACAAAACTCAAAATCAAATGGTGGGCTTTTACATCATTAGTGAAGATAAAGTGAGTGAACTAAGTGGCGAAAAACTAGCAATATTGCATGCAAAAGGTTACTTACAAGCGATATATATGGCCATCGCTTCTCAATCTAATATACGTGGGTTGTTAAATAGAAAAAATGCACAACTCGGCCTATAGTATTTAAACCTGATGATGATAATGGTGTTTTAGTGATAACGATAAATAAGAAAGTAAAAGAAATTCATAATTGCCAGCCAGGTGATATCCCAGAATTTGTTTTATCCTCGTCGCAACCACTCATTCTTAAAGGTTTTGCCGATAAATGGCCAGCAGTGGCTGCAGGTATAGAGTCACCGCACAAAGCAGCTGATTATTTACGCGAATTTTATTCGGATATTCCTATCAACGTCTATTACGGCGAGCCAGAAAGTAAAGGTCGAGTTTTCTATAATGAAGAGATGACAGGCTTTAATTTTCTCAGTTCAAAAGCTAATCTCAATCAGGTGCTCGATAAGCTACTGGCACACACTGAGGATCCTAATCCACCTACAATGTATATGGGCTCCACTGAAATTAATAAGTGGTTTCCTGGCTACAATAAACAAAATAATGCATCAATAGACCACTTGAATCCATTAACCACTGTATGGATCGGTAATCGCACCAAAATCGCTGCACATTATGATTTCCCTAATAATTTGGCTTGTTGTGTGGTTGGAAAAAGGAAATTCACGCTATTTCCACCAGAGCAACTCTCTAATTTGTATGTCGGTCCAATGGCGTTTTCGCCAGGGGGACAAGATATTAGTCTCGTTGATTTTGATCAGCCAGACTTGGTTAAATACCCAAGATTCGAACAAGCAGTCGCGGCGGCTCAAGTCGCTGAACTGGAAGCGGGAGACGCTCTTTTTATGCCGAGTATGTGGTGGCATCATGTTGAGAGCTTAACGGCATTTAATGTGTTAGTCACTCACTGGTGGCGCGACAGTCCTGCCTTTATGGGACGCCCGAATAATGCCTTAATGCTAGCTATGTTGAGTTTACGAGATCTACCGCTTGCGCAACGCCAGGCTTGGAAAGCCCATTTTGACTATTATGTTTTTGACCACGATGATGAAAACTTTGAGCATATTCCAGATGTAGCCAAAGGTGTATTATCCAAACCGCATGATGAGTTAGCAGCAAGAAAATTAAGAGCTGAGCTCTTAAATAAATTAAAGCAATAAGCCCTAAAAATTAGGTTAGTCCGTCATATTAAACGTTAAGATTAATTACCAAGGTTTTATTTTGAAAAAACAAGACAGAAAAATTAAGAAAGTGGTTATTGCTGGCGGTGGCACCGCGGGTTGGATGGCCGCAGCCGCACTTTCCAAATTAATAGGTAATAATTTGGAAGTGTCTCTAATAGAGTCCGATGAAATACCCACTGTAGGGGTAGGAGAAGCAACTATTCCTACGTTACATATTTTTCATCAGCTATTAGGTATTGGCGAGCAAGAATTCATGGCGGCGACTAATGCCACCTTTAAGCTGGGTATATCTTTTGAAAATTGGCGCGACGTCAGCAAAGACTATATTCATTCTTTTGGTTTCTTAGGCCAAGGCTGCTGGGCCGCTGGTTTCCAGCATTTCTGGTTGAAAGGACGTGAACGTGGCATCGCTTCTGACATTGGCGATTATGTGCCAGAACACCTGGGTGCCAGAGAGGGTAAATTTGCTGTACTGGCTGGACAAGAGCTAAATCATGCCTATCACCTTGATGCCGGCCTCTATGCCAAGTTTTTAAGAAAAATAGCTGAAAAACATCGCACTAAGCGTATTGAAGGTAAAATTGCTAAGGTCACCTTAGACGATGAGTCAGGTTACATTGATTCACTTACCCTTGCGTCAGGTCAAGTTGTTGAAGGTGATTTATTTATCGATTGCACTGGCTTTAAAGGCTTGTTAATTGAAGAAGCTTTGCACACTGGTTACGATGACTGGAGTCACGTATTACCCTGTGACAGTGCAATAGCAGTACAAACCAAAACCGTTGGCAAACCAGTTCCTTATACGCGCGCAATTGCGCGGGATGCGGGATGGCAATGGCGCATACCATTGCAAAATCGAACCGGTAATGGTTTTGTTTTTTGCAGCAAATATATGTCAGACGAGGAAGCGACAAAGACCTTGCTAGATAATATTGAGGGTGAGCGTCTAAACGAGCCGCGAGTCATAAAATTTAAGACTGGCCAGCGCAGAAAGCACTGGAATAAAAACTGCATAGCAATGGGACTTTCATCGGGTTTTATTGAACCTTTAGAGTCTACTGGTATTCATCTATTTCAAAGAGCAATTGTGCGTTTGCTGCTGATGTTTCCATCAAAAGGTATTAAGCAGTCAGATATTGATGAATATAATGTACAAACCAAGGAAGAAGCAGAAAACATTAAAGACTTTATTGTTCTTCATTATCATTTGACCGAACGCAAAGATACCGCGTTTTGGCGATATTGCAGCAGTATGGATGTACCCGACAGCCTTAAACATCGCATGAAATTATTCAAAGAAAGTGGTCAAGTTTTTAAAAAAGCCGATGAATTGTTTGGTGAAACTTCATGGATACAGGTCATGATGGGGCAAGGGTTGATGCCAGAACAATATCATCCGATTGTCGATATGATGGGTGATGATGAACTGCGTGATTTCTTAAATAATATTAAATCTGGGGTAAAACGCAGAGTTCAAAGCTGGCCAGACAGTAATGATTTTATTAAACATTACTGTCCATCGAGTGTGAACACCTAGTTTATGTACTATTTAATAGGTGAAGTAAATAAATTGCTTCACCTTTATCATTTTATCTAGGGTCTAAATAAAGCATGCAAGAACAACAACCCAGTTTCCTAATTAATCCGAATATTAAAGCTGAAATTATTCAGATCGGAGAAGAGAAAACACCGATCATAATTATCGACGATCTTGCCGTCGATAATAAAGATGTTATTAATTATGCCTGCACTACCAGTGAATTTATTAATGATGCTGCGACGTTTTATCCAGGTATACGCGCGCCGTTACCACAACCCTATGTAATAACTATCCTAAAAGCCGTTTATCGGGGAATTTGTCAGGTCTATCAAGTGCCAATAGAGTTAAAGCTAATACCACTCAATCAGAGCTACTCATTGTTGACTAAAGCACAAAGTGAATTACATTTTTTACAATGCATGCCACATTTCGACACCAGCAAGCCCTATCATTTTGCTGTGCTACATTATTTAAATTCAGGAACCCATGGGAATACTGGTTTTTTCCGCCACATTCCCACGGGCTATGAAAGAATTAGTGATAGCCGTAGCGAACATTATGTCCGTTCAGCGAAGGCATTTATCGCTAAAAACGGCGATCCAATGCAGAAGTACGTAACCCATTCAGACAAGCACTATGAGCTATACCACGAAGTTGAATACAAACCAAACCGGCTAATTATATACCCCGGGAATCTATTACATTCTACCATTGTTGACATCGATACTGACATTAATCCGGACCCACAAAGCGGACGCTTGACAGCAAATATGTTTATTGATTTCCAGTAAATTTAAAGGAGTAAATAAACAGCGTATTCCTTTGCGTGAAACCGACTATAGCTTTCCATTCGGGTTTGAAATTTTTTACAACTTTGTGCCAAGCGCTTCAGCAAATGACTATTTATTGCCCTAAGGTTGCCGTTCCCTTCGCTAAGACTCCTTTTTAGATTTTCAAAGTCCACTTTAACGCTTTAAAAGTTCACTTAGTCTAGTTTAAGTTGATCGCAAATCCTTCTGCTTATATTGTCAAATGTGAATATAAAGTAAACGTAACGTAAATGCCCATTAACGTATTGCGATGCAAATTTATACATAACTTGATAGTTATATAGGAATGAACAATGAAAGTTAGTACACAAAAATTCAAATTAAAAAGACTAGTCCTGATTTCAGGATTAGTATTCGGAATGGCGGCATGTGGAAATGACGATCTTGCGCCGCCACCGTCTCCCCCTGCAGCCAATAATGCACCTGTCATATCTAGTACTGCATTAACTGCAGCAAATGAAGGTCAGGCATATACTTATACGTTTACAGCGACTGATGCTGATGGAGACGCATTGACTCGTGCTGCTACAACGATTCCAGCATGGTTGACATTTGATGCAGCTACCGGCGTCCTTTCTGGCACTCCTGCGGATACAGATGTTGGTAATCATGATGTTACTTTAACGGTTACTGATGGCACAGATACAGCGACTGATTCATTTACCATTGTTGTAACAGCGGCATCAGATCAAATAGCTCCTACATTTACAAGTACGCCAGTAACGACTGGTAACGTTGGCGATGCATATTCTTATACCGCAACAGCAGAAGATGCTAACTTCGATGCCTTAGAGTTCTCCGAAGTAACTGTTCCGGCTTGGGCTTTATTTGACGCAGCAAGCGCTACTTTATCTGGAACACCAGATGCTGAAGGTAGCTACGACGTTGAGATACTAGTCAGCGATGGTACTGATTCCGTTTCTCAGTCATTCAGCATTGTTGTTGCACCCGCTCCAGAAGTTGTCCTATCTGTCTTTGAAAATACAGTATTAGCAGAGTGGGCACCTTGGGCTTGTTGTGACAACGGCATTGAGCCAAGCGTAGTTACTGACGACGCAGAACATGACCAAGCAATTGAATTTGGCGTTACGACGGGAACTGTTCAAGGCTTCACTGCTCGTGACGCAGACGGCGCAGCGGGTGGCATGCCATTTGATGCAAGTGCTTTTGCGGACGGTGGTTTTTTAACATTTGAGTTGAAGTTAGTGACTCAAGCTACTTCCGGCCCTAGAGATTGGTTTATTAAGCTTGAAGCAGATAACAACTCAAGTGCCGCTGAATTACCATTGACTTCAGCACCTGTAGTAGGCGAATGGCAAACGTATACATATAGTTTAGCAGACTTAGCCACTCAAGGGCTCAACCTTAGCAATATTGATTTATTCATGTTTTTCCCAGCTTTCGGTGCTGATAGTGCAGGTGCCGTTTATCGAATTGACAACGTGTTAATAAAAGCGCCAGCCGAGAGTTCTACACCTCCACCTTCTGACGAACCTACGGTAGCATTAAGTATTTTTGAAAATGCAGCCTTACCAGAATGGGCTGCTTGGATAAATGACGGCGGTGCTATAGAATTAGTTACAGATGATGCTGAGCATGGCGAAGCGACTAAGTTTACCTTGACCGCGCCTTCTGTAGCTGGCTTTACTGCTCGCGACGTAGATGGGGCTGTTGGTGGTATGCCATTTGATGCTTCAGCTATCGCAGCGACAGGAAGTATCACATTTGAGTTGAAACTGCTTAGGGCGCCAGATGCTGGTGTGGTTGATTGGAAATTCAAAGTCGAAGGAGCTGGTGCTAGCGAGCTTAGTCTGTCAGCGAGTAATGAGGGACATACAACACCAGTGCTTGATACATGGCAAACTTATACGTTCCCCATATCAGCACTTACCGGGCTAGATCCAAGTAGTATGGATTTGTTTATGGTATTCCCTAATTACAACGATGCGCCAGGTGCAGAGTACCTATTGGATAATGTCAAAATAATTGACGAGTCTGGTGATGCTGTTGATCCCGACCCAACACCAACGCCAGTAACAGAAGAGCTTGTAATCTTCGAAAACGCAGCCTTACCAGAATGGGCTGCTTGGATAAATGACGGTGGTGCTATAGACTTAGTTTCAGATGATGCTGAGCATGGCGAAGCGACTAAGTTTACCTTGACCGCGCCTTCTGTAGCTGGCTTTACTGCTCGCGACGTAGATGGGGCTGTTGGTGGTATGCCATTTGATGCTTCAGCTATCGCAGCGACAGGAAGTATCACATTTGAGTTGAAACTGCTTAGGGCGCCAGATGCTGGTGTGGTTGATTGGAAATTCAAAGTCGAAGGAGCTGGTGCTAGCGAGCTTAGTCTGTCAGCGAGTAATGAGGGACATACAACACCAGTGCTTGATACATGGCAAACTTATACGTTCCCCATATCAGCACTTACCGGGCTAGATCCAAGTAGTATGGATTTGTTTATGGTATTCCCTAATTACAACGATGCGCCAGGTGCAGAGTACCTCTTGGATAATGTCAAAATAATAAGCGGTGGCGATACTGGCGATGACGACACGGGCGGCGGCACCGGACCTACAGGCGGAATCGCTGATATTGGTGATACTGGCTTAGTAATTAACGGTGGATTTGAAACTAATACGCTTGATAGTTGGCTTGCCGAGGGCGCTAATATCTCTGTTGAGTTAGATGATATGGGTACGTATCTGGCGAAAATAGTCGCTCCAGAAGCGCAATCTCCATCTATTAAACAATCACGAATTGGTGAAGGCGTTATTACTGCTGGCCAGGCATTAACTGTTTCGTTCGCTATGAAGGGGATAGTTGCAGGTGATGGTGGTGTAGTGAATGCATTACTTTTCACTGAAGCACCTTCAGGTGTTAGTAAAACTGATAATCTTGCTCCAGGACTAGTTCCGACAGCTGAGTGGACGACCTATACTTATAACGTTACTGCAGGTACCGACACAGAGTGGGGTGTGGCATTATTACTACAACCGGCTTGTGGCGCAGTAGTTGGTTGTGAAGTGACAGCTTATTTTGACAACATCACTATTACAGCTCAATAATTACTTATCCGTGCCTAATCGCTCGGTTTAATTAATGTGCATTCCGAAAAGGTTTACAATGTAAGTTGTAAACCTTTTTTATTTCTTGCATTCCTATATTTGCAACTAACTCATACCTTCATTATAGATTAAAATCTTCTACCAGCATTCCTTTAACTGCTGAACGGCAAACGTTTACTAAAGACATCGTATGTGCTGATTTCGATACAGTCGGCAGCAAAAGAACGCAAGACCGTGTTATTTATTTCATACATAAAATTATCTAATGTTAACATCGAGTTACAAGAAATTTTACGGTTTCTGTTTTTAAGCGTTACCGAAAGGAAACACTTTACACAGTATATATCAGTTAAATCACCAACCTATAATTTTAACCCTATGAAATATATAAAGAAAGTAAAACTGGCATACATTCTGATATAGAGTTATTGAGACAACATTTTTGCTCAATAACTTTTAATGTAATTGGAGATTTATCATTATGAATACTAAACGGAATATATTCTTATCTATGGCAGCTTTTGCCTTCACGCTCGCCTTTATTTCAACCAGTGCATTCTCAAATGAAGGCTTGTTTAAAACCTTAGATACTGACGCTGATAGCATGCTTTCTGCAACTGAGGCACAAGCTCATGAAGTGCTCTCTGAGTTATTTGATTCACTTGATATTGATGGTGACGGTTTTATAAGTCTTGATGAGTTCTCATTGGCCAACTTAGACAAGTAATTTATACAAACACATTTGATGTAACACAACGATCCCTGTCTTTGCCTCACGGATGAGGCTTTCCCTCCTTACTCTGGAATTAGTTCCTGTCTTGCGTCAAAATTTTTAGTTGATAAATTTGCTTTTATGCCAATAACCTCACCGCTAATACGCCTGACTCTGATGAAACTGAGCAAGCGGATAGTGATATTGTAAAAATGCGGCACGCAGGCCAAAACACTGCTCAGTAATAAAGTAGCATTGCGATAGAAAGCACAAGCGTTTCCCGTTACGTGGATAAACTAACGAGTTTATTTAACACTCAGGTTGATAGTAAAAAGCAGTTTAGTTGATTGTTAGCTAGCTAGAAGTAATTTACGCGAATTTTAAGTAGCGATGCAGTAGTCATATTTGAGCTCAAATAGTCTATATTTATAGGAGGTTACGTAGCCAGCGTAAATATCGCGAAACCGTTACCCAAACGTTGACCATAGATCGAAATCTTCTAGTAAGAAACCGATCAAATCCTGTTTTTTTTGACCTCGATCAAGTAATATTCACAGCTTTAAAATTACTGTAAATAATTAAGGTTGTGTCAATGAGTAATGATACTGAATTTAAAGAAGCTTTTAACGGATGGTATTTGTTAGTTATTTTGGGTACTCTGCTTGCACTCCCTCTTATGCATATACTCTCTGGTTGGTATGTATTCTTTTTCAGCAATCAATCTGTTTAGGTAGCTAAGTGACAATTGAACTAATTAAATCTGCAATAACGACAATTCCTGATTATCCAAAAAAGGGAATTATGTTTCGTGACGTAACAAGCGTCCTCCAAGATCATGAAGCTTTTACCGCTTGTATTGAGCAATTAAAATCTCAATTTAGTGGAATGTCTTTCGATAAAATAGTTGGCACAGAAGCCAGAGGGTTCTTTTTTGGAGCACCACTAGCATTGGAAATGGGACTTGGATTTGTTCCAGTTAGAAAACCTGGGAAGCTACCAAGAGAAGTCATTTCTGAAAGTTATGAACTAGAATACGGCACCGACACGTTAGAAATGCATAAAGATGCTATTCTACCAGGTGAAAGAGTGCTGATGATTGATGATCTGTTAGCTACCGGTGGCACTATGGTAGCCACTGCTAAGTTGATCCGACGGTTAGGCGGTATAACTGAAC
>Ga0307488_10002835_pt1 | contig 14577 bp, 13 predicted proteins | sample SB02metaG_FD_202248 | JGI IMG/M metagenome (GOLD analysis project Ga0307488, IMG submission 202248) | Sea-ice brine microbial communities from Beaufort Sea near Barrow, Alaska, United States - SB 0.2 | ecosystem: Environmental > Aquatic > Marine > Coastal | place: USA: Alaska | collected... | reverse complement strand
TCTTGTACATGTGTTATTAAAGAAATGTTATATTTATCTGCCGTTTTTGCTGTAAAATATTGAGCAAAAATTGGCCAAGAATTCATATAAATAACATCTATTTTTTTATGATTATCTTTTAAATATTTTTTACAAGCAATACCAAAACTATAACTTTCTCTTAGCCTTCCTATTGATTTAGACTTAGGACATGTATAAGAATCTAAATTAATTAAAGTAAATGAATCTTTTTTAGATTCATTTTTGAATTCAAATCCATAAGGTCTTGTTGGTTTAGGTGCAATAACCCATACGTTATGTAATTTAGATAACGCTATAGCAAGATCTTCAGAAAGTTTAGCTGAAACCACTGGTTCTGGTGAAAAAATAGCTGATATTATTAAAATATTTGACATTTTATTAAAAAATTTTATTAATAATATACATGTGTTTTTTATTATAATATGTAAAAATGATCATAAAAAATATTATTTTTTGAGTATTATTTTTTTTGCTAACAGATATATTTAATAAGTGGTTGTTTTTGGTAAACAACCACTTATTAAATACTCATCACGCCTGCATGAGTAGTGTGTTATGTACTCTGGACAAAACGTTCTATTTTTTTTCTTAAAGCTTTACTTATTCTTGATTCAAACTTTGAACTTATGAAATGAGATATTACAATAATAAATAGAATAGTTGCAAAAACAAGTATCTATTTATCTAGATATATCCCCAACTCATTAAAAATAATAAAACCTATATTTTAATGTAATAAGTATAAAGGATAAATTAGCACACCTAATTTAATAAATTTAGGAGAGTTCATAAAGTTAAGTTTATGAATAGATACTAATAGTAGTAATAAATAAGATAAAGTTATTCCAGCACAAATTATATTTGGTGAAAAGGTTGTATTATAATGATATTCTAACCCAGGTATACGTATAATTCCATAGTAAAAAGAGGTAGATAAACATATAATCAATAAGATATAATGTTTTAATTTTAAGCCATTTGTAAAAATTTGAAAAAATAGTATTCCTGCTATAAAATAAGAACTATCGGTTTAGAAAAGAAAGTAATTAATTACATTAAAAATGAATAGTTGATTAAAAAATATATACATAATAGATAAAAATAACTAAAACAACATAAGATGATATAGTCTTATTTTTTTTGAATTACTAATTATCAGAAAAAAAGCGATAAAAAAATAAAATTTCATTTCTACTAAAAGCGTCCAATAGACACCGTCAATATTTTCAACACCTACATATCCTTGAAACATAGTTAAATTAACTAACAACTGTTTAAAACTTGAACTATAAGCCTGCCCAAATAAAAAAATTACTGTGAAAGTAATTAGAACACATAACCAATATGCGGTGTATAATCTCGTAAAACGTGAAACACAAAACTTAATTAATGAATTATGTTGTATAGAAAGTGTAATTACAAAACCACTGATAATAAAAAATAAATCAACTCCCTATTACCCATATTTAAAATACTCACCGACCTCACCAAAATTAAGAATAAACAAATTATCTGCAGCCGCCCCTCTAAATAAATAATGAAACAACACGACACTTAATGCGGCTATAAATCTAGATGGTAAACTCTTTTCTGTTTATTCATTATATATTTATAGTGTTTGAGCTTTACTTAAAAAAACGGCTATTACTATTAGTATATTCAATTTTAAATTATTTTAAAAGAAAAAATTATGCATTCAATTATTGTTTTAATTAGTATTGTCTTTTATTATTTCTGCAGGATTTCCACAGATAATTGAATTAGATTTAAACTTACCCGAAACTACGCTGCCAGCTCCAACAATTGAATTATCTCCAATAATTGTTCCTTTCAAAATAATAGTATTCATTCCTATGAAACAGTTATTGCCAATAGATATCTCTCTTTTCTTTATATCTTCAGGGTTATTAAGAATTCTTTTGTCGGAGTTAAGAGGATGAAAATCATTATCTATTATTTTACAATTAGCACCAATCATAGTATTATTTCCAATTGAAATTTTAGACATTGCATAAATAGTTGAACCTGAAATACCTACATTTTTACCAATATTTATAATTCCTCCATATCTCGAAATAATTATTGTTTTTTGATAAAGACCAAGTAAATTAGAGAAAAAACCGCTATTAATGGATGTATTATCTCCAATATTAATTCTACTTTTTTTAAAATTATAAATTATGGTAAATCCATTAAACTTGACTTTGTTATAAAATTTAATTTTATATTTTAAGTAACATAAATAAAGAATATATTTTCTTAACATTGTATCTATAATTTATAGGTTTTTAGTTAAAGAAGCTTCTCTCATTGCATCTATCAACATATTTATATTCTCAGGTTCTATAACCCAACCTGCCTTAGCTTCATTTATTACTCTTGCAGAATCACTAGCCATATCTACTGATGCTATGATGGGTTTTTTGGAAAACATATAAGCTGGGAGTTTTGACGGTATTGAACTTGAAACTGCACCTTTTTTAATTGGCAGTAACATGACATCGGCAGACCCTTGAATTGCAGGAACCATGCCGTCTGGCACGTCAACAAAATTAACGCACTCTATTTTTCTTAAAGATACCAAATTTTCTAGTTCAATTCTTTTTGATCCCGAACCCGCTATTAGAAACCTACATTTCCCTAAATTTGCTTTACTAAAACTGTCGATTAGTAAATCAATTCTAGCAACTGGACCTATGTTACCCATGTACATAAAAGTAAATAATTTTTGCTCTGTAGAATTATTATTTTTTGTTTCTTCATAATTTATAAATGCTTCTTCATCTTGCCAGTTTTAACTACTTTAATTTTTTTTAAAGATATCTGTCTTGAATCGTTAAGATAGTTTTTCATTTTTTCAGAAATAGCTATAATTTTATTTGATTTTTTAAGTATAATTTTATCAATGGGTTTAAAGATTAAATAAAAAACCTAGTATTGGTATTTTAATAGATATTAATTCGGGATACACATCTTGGATATGAGTTATTATTGAAATACTGAACTTATTAGCTTCTTTGACAGTTAAATATTGAGCAAAAATCGGCCATGAGTTCATGTAAATTAGATCAATATTATCTCTATTTTCTTTAATATATTTAGAATAGGCTAAACCAAACTATAACTTTCTTTATAACGACCATAAGCATTAAATTCTGGGCAGGTATGTGAATCTAAATTAGTTAGCGAGTAAGATTTATTAATATTTTTTTTCTAAATTTAAATCCTAAAGGCTTGTTGGCTTTGGTGATATTACGGATACTGTATTTGTTTTTGATAACTCATGTGCTAAATCCTCTGATAGCTTAGCTAAAAATATTGGTTCTAGTGAAAAAACGGCTCAAATAATTAAGATGTTCAATGGGTTAAATATATTAGTGAAAAATTATTATTGAAATATTGCATTTATATTTAAGCAAGTAGTTATAATACGTTATATACTTATTATAACTGTTATTTTATAGGTTTATGCCTCCACTTTAAATGGTCGCTACACTATTGTTACAGACGGAGATGATGGAGATTTTATTAAAGTTATTTTGTGTTTGTAACATAATCAATTATTTTTTTAGCATCATCATCAATCATTTCACTTAATTTTATCTTTTTAATATTAAATTTTATTTCATTTAACTTTTCTACATTCAGTTTATCTATAAATTGACATATATCCAAATCATTTGTTGCGTCAATTGCAAAACCACATTTATAATTGGATACTTTTTTAGCTAAAAATGTTTCTTTACTTACTATAATTGGTTTTATAAAAAACATTGCTTCATATAATTTATTTGGTTCTGCAATTCTCTCATTTAATGTTTCTATATCATAACATGCAACAACAACATCAGTTGTTTTATAAATTTTTACCAAATCTTCCGGGTTTTTAAAAGCGCCAAAATATTTGATATTCTTATGCTTTTTGGATAGTTCGATAGCTAAATTCGTTAGGTTAGAATCGCCCCAAAAATAAAATTTATGTTGGGGATATTTTTCTCCGATTATTCTAGCCAAACGAAATACAGTATTTGGATATCTAAAAGCACCAACAAATGAAAAAATAAACTTATTTTGGGTTTGAACTTCATTACCCCTATTCTCTGTAGTTAGTTTTGAACTGACCTTATTAGGTTGTACAATAATATTTTGAGGATTCCCTTTAGGAAAAAAATAATCATAAAATCCTTCTGATGTCATTATGGTAAGAAATGATTTTTTAATAATCCATATATCAATTCTTTTAAAAATTAATTCAAGAATATTTATTTTAAAATAAGTATATACTATATCTGATATCTCATATATATATATTTTACTTGAATATATTTTACAAAGTATGGCTAAATCAAAAGAAAAAGCGTAATATATTACATCTTTATCCCTAAACTTTTTAAAAATTGTTTTTAAAAGACCCTTTGCAAACATAAATTTTTTAATATAACCATTTCCGCTAGGTAAAAACCCCAAATCATTAATTTCAGCTCCTTTGATAAAAGCATTTACGCTATAAACACCCCTATTAAATCCATATATTTCAACAGCATATCCAAATTCTATGAAACTTTGTATTCGCTTAATACATCTTGGCTGAGAAATACAAGGCACTAGAAAAATTATTTTTTTCCCTTTATTCATTCTTTAAATTAAAAAAATTAATTATTCTTTTAAAAGCTTTGCCATCACCATAATGGCTAAGCGCTTTAATCATTTAATTGTAATAAAGAGCATCCTCTAATAAATTAGAAACTTGTTTTAATACTTTATCTAAATCGATTTCTGTTATGTGTATTTCACTTCTATTAATTGTGTTAACCACTTCATGGTTTACATCGACTCCTATTACTTTTATTCCTTTACTTGCAGCAACGACTAAAGTTGGTAGACCAATGTAGCCTGATCCCGTAAATACTGCTTTCATGTTTTATTTTTAAAATTTCCTCCTTTTTTTAAACCCGTTTATCAGAAATGAGTAGTGTTAATAAAATACTACAATTAAGAACCGGATTAGAATAATAAGCACCAGAAGTCAATGACAATAAAAAAAATTGTACCATAACAAGGCCAGGCCAATAATAATAACTTTGTTTAATCTGAATTTTTAATTGATAAAAACTTTTATAAACAACATACAAAAAAACAACAAGACCAACGATACCAAAACCCAATAAGATATCTAAGATTATACTATGTGAATAACCTGGATAAGTGCCATTACCTAAACGTGCAAACTTTGAACCAAAAAATGGGTATTCTAAAATTTCGTTAATAAACCATAAATATGATTCTTGACGAGCTATAAGAGACATGTCATCACCAGATAATCCTTCAGAAATTCTATTACCTATTACAGGAAATATAAATAAAATCAAAGCAACAATTTGATTAATAAGTAGAAAAATTACAGTGGTAAAAAATATAAAAAAGAGTATGCCTTTATTTTTTTTAATTGAATACCACAAGAAAATTATTATAAAAAAACCAAGAACAGGTCCTCTACTCCCAGTCTTTAAGGCTAAAAACAAGCCCAAAAAACAAAAGATTAAATTTAGAGAAAAGCTAAATTTATTTTTAATTTTTCCCTCAACCATTTTGTAAATTGTTAATATTGATAATGTAATTCCAGACATAGCAAAAGTAATTGGATCAAGTGCTGAATTACCTGTATCTCTATAACCTTGATTTAAATTTTCAAGAGAAAATAAAATAGATGGTATTAATATAATTACACAACCATAAAAAAGTAATTTTAGAAAATAGTCAAGATCAACGGCTTTAATACTCTTATAAATAGATATCATGGGTATGAAACAACCAAAAATTGCAATAAGCCAAACCTTATACCTATCATTATCTTTAACATAAAACTCAGACCTAATCTCTAAATCATAAAACATTCTTAATAAAACAATAATCCAAAATAAAAAAAATAAAAAAACAGGAAATGTTAATTTATTTTTCGATTTCAAATTAATTAGTAAAACGAATAATGATAGAAGTAAAGAAAATCCTCTATAAGGAATTGTGACTATCTGTGATGCACCAATTTGGTTGGATGTAAATGGTATTAATAAAGAAATAAAAAAAGTATAACCAATAAATATATTTACTAAATTTAAATTAGTGGCATAAAAATTTAATTTTTTACTATTCATCTAATATTTTTTTAAATAAAGACAACCATTGTGCCCCAATAGTATTAATTGAGAATCTATTTACGTTATTTTGAAGTTCTAAATTGAAAATTTTAGATTTATCTTCATAATTTAACATTAAAACCTCAAGGTTTTGAATGTATGATTTAATATCAAATGATTTTATTAAAATTCCATTTATATTATTTTTAATAATATCCTTTGCACTTGGAAAACTGTCAAATAATATAGGAAAAACATTGTAATTTTGAGCTTCTGCAAGAACTAAAGGGAGACCTTCATAGCTAGATGTCATACATAAAATCTTCGCAGTCCTGTAGTAGGACTCAGGATCTTGAAATCCCACAAAAAAAACTCTTTCTAAATTCATTTTGTTTGCTCTTTCCTTTAGGTAATCTAAATCAGGACCATTACCAACTACATTTAACTTCCAATCGGGGAATTTTCGAAACAATTCTTCCCATATCTTTAATAAAATATCTAATCTTTTTTGGGTTATATTTATTCTACCAACAAATAATAGTTCATTCTTTTTTTTAATATATGATTTATTCTCATCGAAAGAGCATGGATTATAAATACTTAAAACTTTGTCAGGACTTGAATGTTTTACAAATAATTTAAACTGAGAGTAATAATTATCTGATAAAAGAATAATTCTGTCACTTAAGTCATAAAGACGATTATACTTTTTCTTGTACTTTAAAATATAAAGAGACAGGATTGTTTTTTTAAAAAAAGTATAGTTCAAAAAAGGGAATAAACTTATTGGTATAAAATTAAATATTTTTTTATTTGAATTTGTAAAACTGTCTGAATTTCCAAGTAAAGAATTATGTATTACTGATAAAATTTTTACATTAGAAATCTCTTTTGCAGAATAACACAATTCAGACATCATTCCGCCCAATGCAGCCTGATTTATAATTATATTAATTTCATTTTTAATTACAATATTTTTAATATAATCTTTATTTAGATCTGAGTTAACTTCTTCATTTGGCAAGAAGTAATGATTCTTTTGGTGAGAAATGCTTGTTTTCTCCAAAGACAAATAATAACATTTATTATTTTTTGATGAAAAAAAACTTGAAAGAACGGATGTTACTTTTTGAACTCCTCCAGAATTAGCAATAATTTGTGAAGTGTAAACAAATAAAATATTCATCTAAAGAGAGTTTAATTCAAATTTTAAATTATTGTAAAAATTTTCATCTGAGAATTTTCTTGAATTAACTGAAGCCTCACTTGACATTTTATTTCGTAAAGACTTATCTGATATAAGTTTTTTCATGTAAAAAATCAATTGTGAATTAATATTACCGTTTCTATTTATAACAAAACCACTTTTATTACTTATCGTTTCTTCCATACCTCCTGAATCCGAAATTATTACAGGCAAACCAGAAGCCTGTGCTTCAATAGATGTAAGCCCAAAAGCTTCAGTTTCGATAGAAGGCAAAACAGCTACATGAGAAATTTTATAGAAATTTTGTATTTCTTTATAGTCAATATAGCCGGTGAAAAATATTTTTTTATCCGCATTATTATTCAAAATATTTTTTTTTAAAATTTTTGTTAGTTCATTTTGTTTACTGCTAAAATATTGAGTACCTCCTAAAATTAAGAGTTTTATGTTTTCATATTCCTTAATCAACTCTAAAAATGACTCCACTAAAAACCTAATCCCCTTTGATTCTTGTAATCTTCCAGAAAAAACAAAAACAATATCTTCTTTTTCAATTTTATAAGTTTCTAAAATTTCATCTTGTTTTTTTAAACTAATATCATCTGTAAATTTTTTTATATTTGTTCCATTATAAACATAACTAACTTTACAACCTTTTGGTGCATTCTCCGAAACTCTGTTTTTTATATATTTACTAACTCCTATTACTTTATCAAAATGTATTAAGACATCATGATTATTAAAATCATTATTTACATAATCATTATGTAAATGAAGAATAATTGGAGTGCTAATTTTTTTTTTTATGTGCTTAGCATAAAATTGATTATTTGAAACTAAAATTAAATCAGCTTTATTTAATATTGATTCGTTCTTCAAAACAGAACTTAAAAATTGATTTGTAAAATAATTTTTAAATAATTTATTGAAAAGAAACTTGATTATTTTTCTTAATATATATATTACACTTTTTTCATTAATTAGCACAAAATTCACCATAGTATATTTTGATATCAAAGAACTCTTAACACTTTTTTGACCAATGGTGAAAATTGATATATTATAATCCGAATGGAATTCATTATAATCTAAAAATGTTTGTGTTAAAATTTCTGCAGCACCTCCTTGAATTGCTGGAACAGGTAAAGTTCCATTTGTTATAATCGCTATGTTTTTTTTCATAATTAAATCTATTATAAATAAATTAAAATATCTTCAGTTTTGTGTCTAGCTGAAACCGCAATTTTTGTTGTTTTATTTAAATAACCTAAACCAATAAAAAATATAACATTATGAGATTTTGTAATATTAACTATACTCCTAAGCTTTAAATCTAATTCTTTTGATTTACTCCAATTTAGTGAAATAGTACCAATTCCCTTGAAAGTTAGAGCATAAATCAATGTCATTGCGAATAAACTAGAATCTATATAGCCTGTATTTCTATCACCACTTCCTTGGTAAGATTTAATATCATAAGAAACCATTAGTAGTTTATCAATTTTATCAGCAAAACCTCTAGAACCTGATTGTAATTCTAGAACCTTTTTTATTTTTGATTTATCCTCAATTAGATAAACTCTAGAGGATTGTCTATTACATGTAGATGGTGATAATTGAGCTATTTTAATAGCTGCTTTAATATCTTCTAAACTAACTTCTTTATCACTAAAGTTTCTGATACTATTTCGGATTTGACATAAGTCAAAGAAATTTCCTTTTGATTTCTTATTAAAAACGTCTAAATCTAAATCATAAAAGCCTCCTGTTATAGAGTTTTTAGATAAATTTTTATTCAAAAAATCTTGAATATAAGTAGTGTCTACTTTAGATTTCTTATGAAGATTTACATAAGAAATTAATACTTTTAAAGCAGAATTATAATGTATGCTGGAAATTGAATTAAATTTACTTTTATAAATTTTCAAAAGTTTAATTAAAAGTGTAATTCTATCTTTTCCATATCCTAATCTAGTTTTTGGCATAATTAAACCTTTTTCAACTACATGATATAGAGAGATTATTTTTGATTGAAGTTGAATTTCATCATCAGGAAATGTATTTTGAATACTATATTTTGAAAACCTTAAATAATCATATAAATAGGATTTGAAACTATCTTTAAGTGATCTCAAATACCTTAAGGATAAATCTAATTTTTTAGGTAAATATTTAATCATAATTATTAGATTTTTCGATTGAGTCAAATAAAAATTTTAGTGAATGCTTAATTTTTTCAGTCATTTTATTATCAACATACGAATAATCAATATTGTTTTCCCAACATACTTTAAGACTATTCCCTATTACCTGATTTGTTAATTTCAACTCTTCTAATATAGTATTTACTTTTCTTTCAATAGTAAAATTCATTCTTACGGCAAAGTTCTTTTTATATTTTATCGCAAATAATGTTCCATGAAAAGTACTTGTAAAAATATAGGATGCACCACTGTAATACCCCAAAAACTCTAAAGGGTCCAAGACCATTATGTTTTCGTCACACCAATTATGTTTAGTATTAAATCCAATAGAAATAATTTTAAGCGATTTATCTTTAGCAAAAGTTTTAATCTCAAAGATATCGTTATCTGTATATTCAAAAGCATAAACTAAAATGTATTTTTGACTAGTATTAGGTTTAATTTCAAATTTTGAATAATCATATATTAGACAAGGATCTAAAGTAATTGTACCTTTTTGATTTATAACATCTAAAATATCGATTGAATTTTGATCCCTAACAGAAATACAGGAGAAATTCTTCACACCATTTGTAACATATTCTGGAATAGGCTTATCTTTATCTGAATTACCCATACTAGCAGCATATGAAATTAAAAACTTATTTTCTAATCCTCTTCCAAAATAAATAGGATCCTTACCAACAAAGGGAGTGTTGTAATTCCACACGATGTCTGATCCAACAATAATAACATCAAATTTATCAATATTTATTTTTTTTATTTCTGTAGTCAAATTATCCATTAAAAATCTTTTTTGAGCAGTCCGAAACTTAAAAAATCTTTTAATGTTTGTCAGAGTGATAAAAAAATTCTTTTTAATAAATAGTGCTTTGTATTCATTTAACAAATGCTTTTTATTTCTATAATTTATAACAGAAACTTCATAACCTTTTTCTTTAAGAATATTATAGGTTGCAAAAGCTTGTAAATATCCACCATGATTAGTTACGGTGGGAAATGTAAGAATTCCGATTTTCTTTTTCATGTACTATTTCTAAAATTTAAATAAAAAATTGATTTTGTTTGTAAGTAAAATATTTTTCTAGTTTTCTTTATAATTAAAAAGAAAAAGTATGATGCAAATGCTAACGATATCACAGTACTAATTGCAGCTCCAATAATTCCATATTTAGGAATTAAATAAAGATTTAGAAAAATATTAATAAATAGACCTAAAAGATTTCTAATCAAACTAAGTTTTGTAAAGTTTTCAATAACCATCCATTTCCCGTTTACATAACCCATTCCCACAAATATTCCACCAATGGAGAGGATTGATAAAGTGGTTTTAGATCCAGAAAATAATTTTCCAAATAATATTTCAATAATAAAATCAGAAAATATAAATAGTAAAACACTGCATATTAATGAGACCATAATACAGCTAAAAAATAATTGCTTTAATCTATGCATATATAAATCATTACTTTTTTTTGACTCAATTAATAAAGGATACATTACAGAAGAAATAAGCATAGGAATAAAATACCAAGACTCTGCAATTTTTACACCTACTGAATAAAACCCTAGTTCTTCTAAAGATATCATGTTTTTTATCATTACTTGGTCCAATCTCATATAAAGCAGGATAGCTCCTGATGAAATCATTAAAGGCCAAGAATCTTTTAATAATTTATTTGAAATTTTTCTATCAAATTTAAGTATGTCTTTTAACTTAATATTTTTATGTTTTACATACAATATAAAATAGAAAATTGCAGCAAGAATGAGAACAGCAGAATCAACTATCACAAAAGAAATCAAACTATATTTTAAATATATTAACAATAATTTTAAAATTATTAAAACAAGCTTACTTATAATTATAACAAAGCTGATTTTTTGAATTTTTACAATAGCTTGAAAATAACTAGCAAATACGTTAAATGGTTCTTTCAATAAATTTAATGATATAATTAAAATGATTAGTTTAATTTCAAATGAATCATTAGAACTAATGCTCAATAAATTAATTAATAATGCAACACTAAAAAATGCTAAAAGCTTCATTAAAAAAGATGTAGATACTATTACACTAGATTTTTGAGGATTTTTTACAATTTCTCTAACAATAATTCCATCTAAGCCTAGACTAATCAAAAAAGAAAACATAGCTACAAAACTCTGAGAATAACTTAACGTTCCAAATTTTTCAGGCCCTAGATATCTAGCCAATAAGACTCCAATAATTAATACACTTAATAGGCTCAAAAACTTCTCAGTAAATGACCAAATTAAATTTGACTTATATTTATTTTTTAGTAATACTGATAACTTCTCCAAACTATATAAAATGTAATTTATTTATTCCGCAAAAATCAATCACAATTTTATTATTTGATATATTTATTCCTAGAAACTCTTTATGTGCTACTAAAAAAACAACAATATCAGCTTTATTTATTGCATCTTTATAATCTGTCAATTTATATACTGAATGAGATTTAATATTAGGTTCAACAATATAATGCTCTTCATTATTTGAGTTTTGTAATACTTTTTGAGCAATATACTTAGCAGGAGATTCTCTCAAATCATCAATATTTGGTTTAAACGCTAATCCCATTAATGCTGTAACTGGCTTTCTGCCGTATTTTAATTCAAATTTAAGTTTCTCATTTTGAATTTTTTCAGCACACCAAAAAGATTTGTAATTATTTACCTCTCTTGCTGTACCAATAATTTTTGATTCCATTGGATAGTCAGATACAATAAAATAAGGATCCACAGCGATACAATGACCTCCAACTCCACAACCTGGTTGCAAAATATTTACTCTTGGGTGTTTGTTTGCAAGATTGATTAGTTCCCATACATTTATATCGGCTTTATCACATATTAATGAGAGTTCGTTAGCAAACGCTATTTGAACATCTCGAGAAGAATTTTCCACTAATTTACACATCTCAGCGGTACGGGCATTAGTGCCGTGTAACTCACCTTTAACATACTTTGAGTAAAATGCTATAGCTTTTTGAGTAGAAGCTTCATCTACACCGCCAATAACACGGTCATTTTCAACGAGCTCATGCATTACATTCCCTGGTAATACTCTTTCCGGACAATAGGCTATATAAATAGTTTCTTCAAGCTCAGGTCTGGATGCAAATATCAATTTCTGCATTTTCTCTGTGGTACCGATAGGAGAGGTCGATTCTATAATATATAAATCTCCTTTTTTTAAAAGTGGAATAACACCTTTCGTTGCAGCCTCAACAAAAGAAATGTCCGGCTCATGGTTTCCTTTAAATGGTGTAGGTACTACTATCAGGTAAACATCTGCTGAAATCGGTTTGGTTGATGCTCTAAAAAAGCCGTTTGATACTGCTTTGGATACAATTTGATCTAAGTCGGGTTCAACAATGTGAATTTTCCCTTTATTAATGGTATCGACAACTTTTTGGTTAATATCAACACCTAAAACATTTGTCCCATGTGATGCTATTAATGCTGACGTTGGTAATCCAATATACCCTAACCCTATAGTTACTACTTCTGGATTCATTATTTTATATTTTTAATAAAGTCTACAATTCTTTTTGATGCCAACCCATCTCCATATGGATTATGCAGCTTAGACATTTTTATAAAGTTTTCCTTGTTGTTTAATAAGTCTAATGCTTTAGAAACAATCAGATCTTCATTAGTCCCTACCAATAAAACAGTTCCTGCTTCTAAAGCTTCTGGTCTTTCTGTGGTATCTCTCATTACTAATACAGGTTTTCCTAGACTTGGTGCCTCTTCTTGAACGCCGCCACTATCAGTAATAATAATTTTAGATTTGTTCATTAGCCAAATGAAATCTTGATACGCTAAAGGATCTATTAGAATTACATTATTAATTCCAGATAAGATTCTGTTGACTGGCTCCTGTACCTTTGGGTTTAAATGAACAGGATAGATAATTAAACGATTTGTATCATCCTCAGCAATTCTTTTTAAAGCTTTACAAATTCTTTCAAAACCACCTCCGTGATTCTCTCTTCGGTGTCCAGTGACTAAAACTACTTCTTGATTCCCTATTTGTTTTGAGAGGTCTTGAATTAATTGACTGGGATTTTTATTAACTTTTTCAACAGATTTCAATAATGCATCAATCACCGTATTACCAGTGACTAATATTGAATCCTCAGAAATATTTTCTTTTAGTAAGTTCTTTTTTGAAGTTTCAGTAGGTGCAAAATGATGATCACAAATTCTACCTGTAATTTGACGATTTATTTCTTCCGGAAAAGGAGATAGTTTATTGTTTGTTCTAAGTCCTGCCTCTACATGACATACTTTTGCACCCGAGTAAAAACTTGCTATAGAACCTGCCATTGTCGTCGTAGTATCTCCGTGAACAAACACATAATGTGGAATAAACTCCTCTAAAATTGGCTTTAACGTCTCAATAATAGTAGCGGTTAATCCATATAAATTTTGACCTGGCTTCATTAAATTAAGATCATAATCAGGTGTGATATCAAAAAAATCTAGGACTTGATCCAACATTTCTCTATGTTGCGCTGTTACACATACTTTCGTTTCAAAAATATCTGAATAATTTTGAAACTCCTTGACTAATGGAGCCATTTTAATAGCTTCCGGTCTAGTTCCAAATATTAATAAAATCTTTTGCATTTTTAATTTGATTTTAATCAATATTGTTATTAGTACTGTAGCCTCCTTTTTTCAAATACTGTTGTTTTTGCATCAGTTTAACATCTGATTGCATCATGTCTTTTACCATATAAGCCAAATCATGTTCAGGTACCCAGCCTAGTTTTTCTTTTGCCTTGGTTGGATCTCCAATTAATAAATCTACTTCAGTTGGTCTAAAATAAGCAGGGTCTATAGACAGCACTTCTTTTTCTATTTCAAGTTGAAATTCAGGATTATTACACTTTACAACTACAGCTTTTTCATTAACTCCTATGCCTTTAAATTCTAATTCAATACCAACTTCTGCAAAACTCAGTCTTACAAA
>Ga0307488_10002834_pt1 | contig 14577 bp, 9 predicted proteins | sample SB02metaG_FD_202248 | JGI IMG/M metagenome (GOLD analysis project Ga0307488, IMG submission 202248) | Sea-ice brine microbial communities from Beaufort Sea near Barrow, Alaska, United States - SB 0.2 | ecosystem: Environmental > Aquatic > Marine > Coastal | place: USA: Alaska | collected 2017-05-06 | reverse complement strand
CTATTTTTTTCAATATATTAAGGATGGTGTTAAAAATTCATATGGTAAAATTATTAATAAAATCTATTCTTTACGAGCATCGTATAAAAGTCTGATACCTGACGCTGTATCATTAAAGGATTTACCCATAGATGGTGCTGAACAAGAAGTACAAGATGCATCTAGTGCTACAGGTAGCGTCATAGGCGCATCAGGTAGCGCCGGTTGGACGTCCATAACAGATGCGTACAATACCAACATAGATAACTCAAATCTAAATATGATAGTACAAGGCGCCGGGGCCGGTATAGTTATATTAATAATAGGTATGTTTATAGCCAGGAGTTCGTTAATAGGTAAAGTAGAACAAAAGTAAATTATATTCTATAATTTTGTATGTCTTTTTCCTGTTGTTTATAAAAAAAATCTAAGTCATATCTAGGTTTTTTTTCCATATCTTTCAGTTCGCTAAATAATTTATAAATAAATGCGGGCTGAAAATTCATTAAATAAACTATCAATAAACTTATCGCTATGAAACCACCAAAATATATCCGTTCTTTATTTTCTCGTGGGTAATACAAATCCAAATAATAATACCCAACACATATCGCTAAAATTAAGAGTAATGAAAACATATATATATATATTAACTACCTATTTTAACTACCTATTTTACTTCTTACATCTGACTATTTCCAATACAATTCTTTTACTTTGATATCATTAGAACTACTAGTTGTTAAATACGGTTTGAATGCGTCATCTATATAAATAGTTAAATTCTGTTCTTTTATTACGGGTGATTTGGACGTCCATTTTTCTTTTTTCAACATATTAGATAAATGTTTGACTCTACCATCGGGTCCTCTTAACAAACCAGATTTTTTAACTCTCCACTCACATTGCATCGCCTCTACCATGGTATCAAAACCGTCGATGATACAGATAGGGTACCAGCCAGTCCTTTTACTCGTATACTTCGCACCCCCTTTTATCTCTTTATTGTGCTGTCTAAATCTCCTAAAGAAATCATTTGTCATCCCAACATATGAAAATTTATCGGATTTAAGAATATACACTAAGTATGTCATTTATTAGTAAGTATTAATTAAATTTTACCTTTAAATACATGGACTAAGAATATTATTATATTCAGATCATAAACCTGTAATATCCTTTTAAGATCTACGATAAAATAAACAATAGGGTTTTTGTCTAAGTAATTCGTCTTCATCAATATCTCTAACATTGGTATCGTTATACTGACGCCACTTACCGTCTAACTCATTTTTACACATCGCATAGTAATGCCCACCACCTAGGGAACCGCTCTGAATACATATACCTGATAAACTATAGTTTTTTCCTTTTTTCTCATAATCAACTAAATAATCATCTAAGTCTAGGTGTAATGGAAATTCCACAAAGTCATCTTTTTTTGATCTGTTTGAGTATCTTTTGAGCAAAATTATGATAACATTTGAAGTTTTCCATAATTTAATTTTTTTATCGGGATTTACTTTTTGTTTACATTTATCGCACGTCCACAGATTATCCGCATCCAAGGTAGTTTTATTAGTATATGATGATAAACAATCATACAAATTAGAATCTGGTTCGGGTATCTCTAAAGATAAAACCATAAACGGATCAAAATTGACGGTGTAGTAATCACATTTTGAACACGATGTAATTGATAATTGCTGAGAATAAAATTTTTGAATAATATAAGAATAATCATCTTTAAAGAAATCTGACCAAGAATTAACAGATTGTACCTGTAACTTTTCTAATTGATTTTTAGGTGTGCCCTCTACTGATATATCGGCCTTAACTTTTACCGATTCGTGTAATAAATTCATAAAGATATTGATAAATTCTTCGGTATCGTTTTGATTAAAGTTATGAAAACTTATATCTTTTTCATTGCAACATGACATAAATTGTTTTAAGAACGGCGTAGGTACTACTACATTCTCACCTAGAGAAGACCATAAATGTATCTGGGTATTATACCAAGACCGATATAGTTCATCTGACTGATTTAAGCGCTGAATGAAGTCATCGTTTTTTGGATGAAATTCTAAAAGGTGACTTAGGCACTGAATCGCGGAATTCATGTAACATGTGTTCCCTAAGTTAGCCAATCCTTTGTTTCCTGCTAAACTCATTATTAATTAATTAATTGAATAACTCTTTAGGTAAAAATATAACTTTGTAAAAATATAACTGTGTAAAAATAAAAGAAAGTTTAAATATGTCGTATTTTTTTTCTATGCTAAGGTATAAAATATGGGAGGAGGACTTATGCAACTTGTAGCTTATGGCGCTCAGGATATCTACCTAACGGGTAACCCTCAGATTACTTTCTTCAAGGTTGTCTATAGAAGACACACTAACTTCTCGATGGAGTCTATTGAGCAGACTATTAATGGAGGTGTGTCTACATCTTCATCATCAACAGTTACTATATCTCGTAATGGTGATTTAGTTTATAAGATTTATGTTACTAATGCGGGTAACACGAACACCACTAATGGTTCGGCAATTATCGCTGATGTTGAACTTGAAATTGGTGGTCAGCGTATTGACCGTCATTATGAAGAATGGAACCTAATCTGGAATGAATTATCTACCCCAGCATCCAAGCAAAAAGGGTTAAAATGTATGATAGGTGATTTAGGTACAGCAGGTACCCTGGATGGTACCGGTGTGGTAATGACACAATACCCTCTAAACTTCTGGTTCTGCCGTAACCCGGGCCTAGCCTTACCATTAATTGCGCTTCAGTATCACGAAGTTAAACTTAAATTTAACTGGGGTTCTACCGCCGCGAAGGGTGTAGATGGTAATGTCAAGGTCATGTGTGATTACATCTACCTTGATACGGATGAACGCCGTAGATTTGCACAGGTATCACACGAATACCTTATTGAGCAAGTTCAGAGACAATCCGCGAATGGGACAAGCAGCAACAAACTCAACTTTAACCACCCGGTTAAAGAATTAATATGGACGTCTGTACCTACAACCGGATACACTACTGCTCAACTTAAACTTAATGGACACGACCGCTTTTCAGTACAGAATGCCGAATATTTCCAGCTTAGACAACCCTTTGACTATCATACATCCGTACCCCTGACAAATTTACCGACAGCCCATCATGATGAGGGTTCATATGAAGGCGCGATAGATATATTTAGGGGTTTCAGTAGTAACGGAAGTACGGATCAAGACCAGACGATAGAAGCGCAGGACTTCCCGGCGGTTGACGCCGCTGTTACTACCCTTAAAGTTATTGTTTCGCAGGGAGGGACCACTGGAACTTTGGCAGACCGCACTGCGGCTGTCACGGCAGGCGAGGCCGAAACAGCGACAACACTAATATACTCTTTCCTGAAAACTGATTTCCACACTGACTCACTTTTTGGGCAAGACCGCGACTTTCATCCAATAGCAGGAAACGTTATAGCATTCGAAGTGGGTGGTATAGCTTCAGTGACTAACGCTGTAACCGCTGAGGACACTAGGACGATTGTTGCTACTGTCACGCAAATAGCAGATGGAGCACTTGCTGGCGGACTCACAAGCGACCTAAACTATCACATTCAGTTAGATAGATCTTTATGCGAACCAACTCTTGGCGCAGAAATAGATGGCGCTGATGACTTTACAATTAAGTCCATGGCTCTACTTACTCCTAGTCACGCTCAACACAGGGCGATATTTGCGACAGATGAGTCAGCTACATCAAAATATCAGAAGAAAATAAATATCTACTCCTTCGCCCTCAAACCGGAAGAACACCAACCCTCTGGAACCTGTAACTTCTCTCGCATAGATAATGCTAAGTTAGATTTCACAGGTACAAACCCATTAGCAACTGATTACATCTACGCTGTTAATTACAACGTTTTGCGGATCATGTCTGGTATGGGTGGTTTAGCATACTCCAACTAAAGTCTTTAACTACACTAATCTAATATAATTCCCTAATTCTAAGTTTTTATAAATTATCAAAAATAAATTGATAAAATTGTAAGGTTAATTCCTCTTAAATTTTTTTCTATGCTAAGGTATAAAATATGGGAGGAGGATTAATGCAACTTGTAGCTTATGGCGCTCAGGATATCTACCTAACGGGAAACCCGCAGATCACTTTCTTCAAGGTTGTTTATAGAAGACACACTAACTTCTCGATGGAGGCTATTGAGCAGACTTGGAATGGGGGTGCCAATTTTGGGGGTAGGGCAACGGCGACGATTTCGCGTAATGGTGATTTAGTTTATAGAATGTATATAGAAGCTGACGTTACCGGTGATGACGCCGACGGTGATATTGAGGCTAACCCCGGGTCAGCATTGATTAAAACCCTAGAGTTAGAAATTGGTGGTCAACGTATTGATAAACATTACGGACATTGGATGGAAGTCTGGGCAGAATTATCTGAAAGTGGCCCCGCCCCCCTGACGGGGACGCATGATAACGTCGCCGCGGGTACTCGCTCATTAGGTAGCGCTTTTCAAAATATGTCGGGTATGGGTGGAGTTTCTGGACAGAATGACACCACGATTCGCCATATCGATAAAATGTTTATCCCATTAATGTTTTGGTTCTGTCGCAATCCAGGACTCGCATTACCTCTTATCGCCCTTCAATATCATGAAGTTAAAGTTATAGCTGAATTTGGAGCAGCGGCCGATCTAGGAGCGGCTGTCGCTACCACAGCGCCAGACATCAAATTATGGGCTGACTATATATACCTTGATACAGATGAACGCAGACGCTTTGCGCAAGTATCACACGAATATCTAATAGAACAATTACAATTTCAAAATTCGGCGAACTCAACCACACACGAATTAAACTTTAATCATCCGGTTAAAGAACTAATATTTACCGGTGGTGTCACGGCCACCGCGACCGGGGAGGTCGGTCCATCTACTCCGGTAGCTCTGGTAAATGATACCTTCCAATTAAAATTGAATGGTCACGATCGTTTTGCCGCCAGAAACACTAAATATTTTACTAGAACACAGGTTGTAGCACATCATTCTGGAGCAGGGGGGAGAACTCTTGGCGATGGTACGGCAACGACAAAAGGAGCTGATTCTATTGGGGTATATTCGTTTGCCCTAAAACCTGAAGAACACCAACCATCCGGCACGTGTAATTTCTCCAGAATTGATAATGCTCAACTTGTTCTTGGCACTACCGACGCCCTTTACATCTATGCTGTCAACTACAATGTCCTCCGTATCATGTCGGGTATGGGTGGTCTAGCCTACTCCAATTAAGTAATAATTGTTTATTACTCCAAATAAATAAAATAAAATTAAATGATTAAAATTTTAGAATGCTCTTATTCCGTAGAGTTTCTATCAACTTTTCAAGTGTTTCTTCTAATACCTTAATTCTTTCTTCTAATCTAGCTGTATCTGATGAAACAGCTGGTTCAGTCGTTAACATTTCTTGTACATTTTGCACAACTTCTTGAGTAGATACAGGTGCTTCTTCTACAGGAGCTGGTTCTTCTACCGGTGTCTCTTCTACAGGAGCAGGTTCTTCTACCGCTTCTTCTACAGGCGCTTCTACAGGCGCTTCTACAGGCGCTTCTACAGACGCTTCTTCAACAGGTGCTGATTCTTCTTCAACAGACGCTTCTTCAACAGGTGCTGATTCTTCTTCAACAGGTGTTTCTTCAACAGGTGCTGATTCTTCTTCAACAGGTGTCTCTTCTACAGACGCTTCTTCCGTAACAGTAGATTCTTCTTCAACTACACTTGGTTCTTCTTCAACATATTCACTCATTTTATAATAAGAGAGTATAAAATAATTTTAAGTAATTAAAATTTAAATAAATAGAAAAGAAATTAAGATGGTAAATAATAGAGCTTCTTCAAAAGTTAGGGGTTCAAATTTTCTATCTTTTGATGATACCGATGACCAATTGCCGATTAATTTAGGTGCCACTTTATTGTATGCTAATTCAACCACTAAGGCTCTTAACAAAAATAAAATTACGAGCATTACTACGATGCCTACCGCCGGGACGTTTTCAGACTTCAACATAGATTTAATTTCTTTACCTCCTCCCATCATTAATGTGTGCATCATTTTACATAAGATTATATTTTATTTTAATGTTTATTTTAAGAATATAAGTTCTGTTTCTTTTTCATCCATTTCTAGGTCAAATACTTGTTTGACTGGATTCATAATTTGGTTGGTTATGTAAAACTCATAATCTAAGGCTAGTTCTTGTTCAACAATGTACTCAGGATCTTCAATCCTGTCGCCCTGTAAAACCTTTTTATCTTTAGGTAATCCTTTTCTCGGACCACTTTTATACACGTTACCGGTGTCAAATAATTTATCGTGTTCTAATACCCGATAAGCGAAGGGCATACGATCACCTGGTTTGGGTTTATTGCCGGGATCTCTTTCACCCATTCTATCCGCCAAAACTTTGTGTGCTATGGATGTAGGATTCTTATAATAACCTCTCAAAGATTTTGTAATGATAAAGTTCCTCATACTGAATTTACCATCGCGAATATCGTTTAGTGTCTCTTTGACCCAGGTAGCGGTCTTTTGTAAATCTTTATCAATCATAATCTTCTCAATAACGTTACCAAAGACATGCTTTACAATTGGAGCATTATCCCGACGCTTCAATACGATACCCATAGAATTACGACTACAGTAATTAATATCAAACTCATATTTATCCGCTACATATCGTTTCTTAGATATTAGGATGAATGGATAAAATGTTTTTTCATATTCTAAATCTTGGGGTTTGTAAATTCCCTGTTCCGGATCTTCTACAAAGGTAGGGTTCATCAAATGTTCGGTGATCCATTCACCCGCATCCTTTCCACAATCTATACAGAATTGTAATGCTTCTTTGCCTACAAGAAGAGAACCATTCTTATATCTTTGCCACTTGATAAATACAGAATCGGTATCACCGTAAATAACTTCGGGGGCCCTACAACCGTTGCTTATAGCCCACTTGGATTCATTCCACCATCTAAGTTCAACACCGTCCTTCGCATCGTAGATACGACTTCTACCGATAGACGTAGTGCATGCCGCTAATTTGTTAAAGTAAATGGGACTGGTCTTGGCACCCATTTGACCGTAGACTGAGTTAGCAACTAACTTATATGATAACTGTAATCCATCCAGAACCTTCTTCTTGAATTCATTGGTTTCATTTTTTAACCTCTTCTTAGTCGCTTTACGCTGAGTCAACAGATGTGAAACCACTTGCGGAATAATACCCATAGGTTGTCCTTTATTTCTCTTTAAGAAATGACATGTAATCTTCTTTTCATTCTCATCTATTTTTTTACTGATAGTGATTTTACCATCATCTTCAACATACTTGTAATTATCGTATTCAATGGTTTCATAGTCTACACCGGGTTCTAACCTATCCAAATATTCTTGATCTAAGATAATTGTATCGTGTGAAATATTTTTTTCAATGATAGAACTTGGATACAGGGACGCATAATCCACCACACCCACTGGATCTTCAAGATATATACCTGGTGTTGGATCTAAGACAATAGCGCCTTCGTAACCTGCTCTCGGTGGTGGAGATTCAATTTGATCTAATATGTCTTTAATGTACCATTCTTTTAGTCCGCAATATTCACGTTCTTCTATTTGATCATCTATAATTTTTTGATGTGTAGCGTCACGACCGTTATCTTGATAAAACTTAACATAATCGTGAATCTGAAAGGGTCTATTCAAAGTAGGCATACGAATATCCTTTTCATTACAACACTTAGAGATTAATGAAAAGATTTTAGCTCCTTGACCTCTCAAATAAATATATGATTGAGGAACGTAACACACGTTAGCCATCGCGATATTATTAGGTATGATGTCTAAGGCCATAGTTAAATTGATACAAAGTTCACAATCTTGAATACAGTACTTAGCGACTTCAGCCCGACCCTTAGGTCCACCTGTCTTATGCTTTTCAAAAATGTCTTGAGGTGATACATCATCTTTCATTAAGCACCATTCTATCTTGAAATACTCTGTATTAGATGGGTCCCACTTAGAACTAACTTTAGATCCATCGTCAGTTTCAATAAAACTTAGATAATCTTCTTTCAGATAAATATATGAATCGTCTGGATCTCTGTTTAATGAATGAATTTTAAATTTTTTATTATCGTCATAGTATGTTTCGCCTATATTGCTATGCAATCTTAGAGAAATAAAATCACCGTCTTTTAAATTACCAAATTCACTTGTAAATAATTTGCTCCGTCCTTTAAAACATGGCCCCTTTAACTTGGGTCGTTTCCACGATTCAATACTCTTAATCTTACCGCGCATAAAATGTGCGGCGACATTGTCCAGTTTATATGATTCTAAATTATGTCCTTTTTCTACCTCTTTTTGGAGATCATAAATAATGCGACCGTCCATGTTGATGTAACGATTATAATCGGTCGTACCGAAGGTGCTGACTTTAATTTTCTTTTCACCACATTTCTTGGAACGATGGTTCTTCCATACTACCTTGTTATTTGAGTTGATTTTACCCATATTCATAAACGCGTATTTACTGTATTTATCGTATACGTTGATACGATCTAACATGTACGAGAAATCAAATCCAAAGATATTGTAACCCGTAATATATTCAGGATCTACCTTTTTGATAGTTTCGGTCCACTTCAACAATAGGTCTAACTCGCATTTACACCGTACGACTTCAATATTGTCTAGATCGGCGCATATTTCTTCGTCCGGTAAATCATCTTCAGGGGCGATTACTAATATATGACGTTTGTATGGTTCTGTGTCACCGTAGCGATGGAATACCGTACCGATTTGAATAACTTTATCACCCTCTACTACCAGTTTATTACCACTTTCGTCGACTAATTTATTGAGTTTTTTAGTGATTTCTTTGATGACAGTATCACGTAGTTTAGTATTAATTAATTTGGTTCGGAAAGCATCACCATCAAATAATTGTATGAACGTGTCAATAGCTTCTTCTGTAGGCGATTTATTGTCTTTTGTATAAATTGAATTGATATAGATTTTATAGCTCTCAAGGAATACTTTAACTTTTTCATCAAATCCCGCTTGGACCATAAATTTGAGATATGTAGTGATCATAGTATCTAAATCACCAGTAGATTTTTCGTATAGATTCAGTATTGTATCGTATATATCTAGTGCTAACTTCTTGAAATCTTTAGTCGGTTGTGGAAAGTCACCGTGTGAACTGTCGCATTCAATATCAAAGGCGGCTATCACATACTGTGACATTGAATCGGATTCAATCGGTTTAATATTGCTAATAGATAAACCTTTCGCGTAAATATCTATCATTGGATAGAGAGTGGTAGACTGTTCATAATCGTCTTCAGTAATATCTATGTCTACCCAGTTAGCGGGTTGGATGCCCGTTTCGTGTATGAACCTAATAACCGGGTGGATGTTGGATTCATAGAGATTGCTATCACATTGTTCAAATTTATCTATGTTCATCCAAGGTCGGTAGATTCGGGGTATATTTTTGGCACGTTTTAGCGTGCTATATAACTCTCGTATAGCTTCGCTATAACAGTTCATCGCTGTATGCGACATGAATTTTAATTTTACATATTTGTATTTAATTTCAACTTTATTTTCATCGCAGCTATATCCATATAATTCTTTGAAATTATATATATCTTTATTTGTTATTTTACATATGTCGGATTTAGGGTCATATTCATATTTATTTTTGATAAACTTGTTAACACCGCTGATAACGCCATCATCATCTTTTTGTTCTATTAACTTTTTTACGTTGGATTTAGTCCATGATGCGGGTATTCTCAGATAGAAATATGGCTTGTATCCAGTAAAACTGCATACAATAGATTTATTGTCCTCTGTTTTACCGTACACAGTTATAATAATGTTCTTCTTGGTAGCATCACTACCATCTTCCATATCATCTGACAGGATATCCGTTAATTGAACTTTCATATATATTGTAGTATTATTAAGAAACATTTAAGTATTCAAAAATCAAATTTACTAGAAATTTAATATAGTCAATAGTATGGAACAACTAACTAACTTATTATTAGTCGTAGTTATAGTGGGATATGTAGCACATTATGTTATCCAAAAGTTAAATAAAACAACGGTAAAATCTGTCACCGACAATAGAGAATACGAAGTTAGAGATCTACCCGATAGCGTTGATGCGGCGAATATGTTAGCGGATATAAGTGATAAGTTAACTAAGTTAGTAGAACACGTTGTTAAAAACGACTCTGATAGAGACGGTGTGCGTCAATTAAAGAGAAATTTTAACAGTAGAAATATAATTGAAAATTCACCTGGGGGTCAGTATACGGCATACTCTGTAAATAAAGGCGAACAACTCGCCCTGTGTTTACGTGATGCCAAAGATGATACATTTATAGAATTGAATTTAGTAATATTCGTAGCTATACACGAAATCGCACACGTTATGACAGACGAGGTCGGACACACGCCCAAGTTTTGGGCTAACATGAAATATCTATTGGAAGAAGGATCCAAAATAAATATTTATGTACCCGAGGACTATTCTAAAACTCCGAAAACTTACTGTGGCCTAGAAATAAATTCTAGTCCGTATAAATTCTAGTCCATATAAATTCTAGTCCTCATATAAATAAATTATAGGGTAATTACATAATATTTATTTTATAATCTATTTATATGAGTAATCTTTCGTTGTTTGACAGTTCTACAGATAATCTATCAAAGACAAATAATTTAAGTAAGATACAGATTAAATATGTTAATAGTTCAAATAAAATAGTGTCAAAAAAAATACCTATTTATGACGACGATACATGTAAAGAAGTTTTGCTAAAATTGTCTTCATTACAACCGACCACAACGAGCGATCACATATTTGCGTGGTACAAGATAGATTCTAATATAATCCCCATCGGTTTCAGTTATCCCGCAACAAACTTAGATTTTCCCTATAAAAATAAAACATCATTAGATTCAGGTTTTATATCCGATGAAGGTTATCGTATTTTAGTAATAATAGACAAAACACCGTTACACGATTTAATAGAAAATCACGAAATAAAAACATTATTTTATACTACTATTCATGACTATTTAGAATACATGGGCTTAAATCCAAAAAAAGTTATAACCGATGATATATGCAAAAAGTCAACCAAATTTAGTTGTAAAGATTTATATAATGGTAAATTAGTTAAGTATTGGCCGTCGCTATCTCAAGAACAAATATATGCTGTTAGTGAGGTTAGTAAAGATAAGATAACATTAGAGAGATTGTTCGTTAAGCAGATGCTGTATCAAAGTGATATAGTGTACGGTAACTTCAAATTAATATTACCCGAAGAATTTGACATACAATTATTATCTCTATCAAACGATGACGATGATAATATAGTTCATTTAACTAGGTTGTTTTCTGATATAAACTTGGGTGAACAAGATAAATTAAATATATCTATCCCATTTTCTAAAATTACTATGGACGATTACACTACTCGCTATTGTAAATTATTGAAAGATGCTATATCGGTTAATGCTATACCGGTTAATACTAGTTCTGTTAATGTTAGTTCTGTTAATGTTGGTTCTGTTAATGTAACCGTGGATAAATTTAACAAATGGTTTAAAAATCAAGTAACCACGTTACCTAGCACAATACTACGATTCATGGATGAAAAAAATACCGTGTGTTTTAAATTATTTGGCAAATCATCAGATACATCATCTTTACTAATATATTCAACGGGTTTAACTAAATTATTATTATCGGGAAAATCTACGTTTATATCATCTAGTTATGTGAATGATATGGTTATATATGCCAATACCTTTATTGAATTTTTAAATAAAGGTAAGATATTTAGTGATAAACCCATAAAAAAATTAGATTCCAAATACGAAAAGTCTATTACATATTCTACCGTCCAATTTATTTATCCTATAAAAAATTATAAGCAAGATGTTTTAGTTAAATTAATCAAAAATATGAACTCTTTTATACGTTTTAATAAACTGCAGGGTAATAAAATTTCGTGTATTTACAAAAAAATAAATCAATACGGACAGTCTATAACGAATGTAATTAATTCATTGCAAAAATCTAATCGTGGGTTAACCAAAGATGATATTATAAGCGAATTAGTAGTCATGTTTAATATAAGTCAAGACGAAGCCTTGGATGAATATGAAAACTGGGAGTCAGACCCAACACAGACATATTTTAAAGGACAAGAAGAAGGTACCGAATTTATAATAGATCTAGTAGGAATAAATGTCAAAGTGGATGTAATCGGGGCAACCAGCTATCGCATGTTGGGTAGGATTTATCATTTGTTAAATTTTATCATGAATTATTACGAAATATATATATCATCTAAAAAAGATCCTCATAAATTAATCTCTAATAAAAAAGATAACAGTGTTATCGATGATATAAACGATCTAGAGATAGAACAGGCTATAACTATACAGAGTCAAATAGAAGAATCTGTAGAGTTGACCTCAGTAGAGGCGGAGGAACGTAGATTAAGTGTAATTAACGATGCTGACGAGTCAGTACTAAATGAAACAGTACTAAATGAAACAGTACTAAATGAAACAGTAGACGAAGAACTTGTTATACAAGATAAAATAGATTCTGCTAAAAGTAATGATTCTGCTAAAAGTAATGATTCTACACTGCGTTTATCCAGTGCTGAGAGCAGTTTAGCAGACTCAGACGATTTTTCTATGGATCGTCTAGATGATAGCGATAGTTCTGGTGGCTATAAGGAAGGAGGTTATAAGCAAGAAGGCGGTTATAATGTTAGTCGTTATTATCTAAACCGTTTAAAAAAATATGATAGCGAAATATTTAGCAAGCAACCGAACATTCAACGCAAAAATAGTTATCCAGTATCGTGTGGTGCTCAAATAGGTCGTCAACCCGTAGCCATAACAAAACAAATGTTAAATAAGTATAATGAAACGGATGAGGGAGACGGAGTTTCATTCGCTAAAGCGGTGAATATACCCGGCAGAGATCCCGATACATATTATATATGTCCCAAGTTTTGGGATATAAAAGATGAAAAACCCTTGGACCCTTCAAAACAGCATGATTTCAAGGATTTTGTAGTTGACAATAAAATGACCACTTCACAAAAACAAAATACCGATAACTATATACTAGTTAGAGATGAACGTGGATACTGGGACCAATCGGGTAATGATGTAGATAGATACCGTATTGAATTATTAAAAGGTTGTCATTCTAAATACGATCTACCCTGTTGTTATGCTGGTTCTAAAAAATTAGTTAAGGGTTGGGAAGTGGATGTTCTGGTCAATATAAGCGATAAATATCAGTGGAAATTAGGGACAGTCGTATCAGTAACTAAAGAAACCGTAAAAGTGCGCCTGGGTGGTACGGTTAAAGATTATCCAATAGGTGATGTACGTAGGCACCGATCTAATAATGCATTAGTCAGTTCATTTCCTTTGGATATAGATGCCTACGGTTACATCCATCCGACTATCAAGGATTTTATTAATCAAGAAAATGAATCTACCAATTTCAGTGGATTAATCAGACAGGGTATTTTTAGAGCCAACACTAACGGAGACCAATCTTTATTAGAATCATTTACCGCTATATTTAGTGATAGAAACACTACGACTAATATTCTGTGTAAAAATATTATTTATGATCTGAAGGTATTATACAAGACTAATACTGCTATTATTCAATCTATCGCTAATGGTGACTTTATTAATAAATTTAAAATGGATATTATAGATTTTCCACATAATAAAACCGTCCAATTTTTAAATTACGTTAAAAAAAAATATATATTCGTCAATAAAAACATTAAACGCTTACAGACTGCTCGTAAAAATAAAAATATGAAAGTATTTTCACCTAGCGAAATTTTTGTAGAAATACTCAAGAAAGGTTCGACCAATGAACGGTTGCTACTTAATAATGAAATGAATATATTTTCATCTATAGTTCAATTTGAAAAATATATTACCGATAAAAATGAATTCATCGTAGATGAATATATGATACCTGTTATTATTACTATAGCTAAATATCCGTCTACAACTATAGGTAAAGTATATTCTAAATTATCTATTGTTGTATTTGAAAAAGTAGGCGAAGACATTATCTTATCGCCACCATTAGGTGGATTTAATAATTTGTCTGATTCGCTAATGATATTATACAAAGAAGATAGATATTCATATGAACCCATACTTTATCGTAAATGGGATACCAGTATAGGTAAATTTATTTATTCGGGTATAATACATGACGTCCCTGATACCGATAAATTTTATAGCGAGCATATTCACTTTAAGAATATTACCACGGTGCTACAAAAAAAAATAGATGAATATATAAATAAAAATATCGTTGTATCTAGATTGCTCAACGTGGATGATTTAGAGTTATTAATGAAAACACACGATATACCTATTATTAATTATATTTATGATTCTTATTCAAAAGTCATCTATATTCAAACTCATAAAAAT